>Ga0111186_1083_pt1 | contig 15714 bp, 14 predicted proteins | sample DeeMarSWOR324_28_FD_80243 | JGI IMG/M metagenome (GOLD analysis project Ga0111186, IMG submission 80243) | Phycisphaerae bacterium SM23_30 | reverse complement strand
ATGGGCGCCATGTCGTTTTCCAGCCAGTATTGCCGGATATAGCGGACCACTGCAAGATGTTTCTCAGTGAGTTCTCCGGTGCCGTCCTGGTGGGCGAAGAGTTGGGCGACCTGTTCGTTCCAGAGTTCGGGCTGCTGCAAAAAACCATCGCCGTCCACTTCAAATACTTGTCCTTCGATTTCCAATGTCGGCATAAACTAAGTTCCTTTCATAAACCTAAACTAAATTTTATTACTATTTTGCCACAGAGGTTACAGAGGTCTCAATCTTCTTTGCCACGGCCTGTTTCATTTTTTCCAGGGCCTGTAAGAGGACCTTTTGCGGGCAGCCGAAATTTAAGCGCACATAGCCGGGTCCCTCATAATCCCGGCCGTCGGAGAGCCCCACGCCGGCGTTTTCAAAGAACCTGATAGGATCGGCTTCGTTTAATAGACTAACATCAACCCAGGCCAGATAAGTCGCCTCGATATGATCCATAGATAAAAGGGGAATTTCGTTTTTAATAAATTCGGCGATTAAATCGCGGTTTCGCCGTAGATATTTGATTAGCTGCCGGCGCCAGTCTTCACCGTGCTGATAGGCGGCGCGGGCGGCGATCAGGCCCAGAACATTACAGTCAGGCAGGTGATCTCGGCGGAGGCGGCTGAACTTCTGGCGGATTTGGTCGTTGGAGATAACCGCCAGGCCGCAATTGAGACCCGGGATATTAAAGGTTTTACTGGGGGCCAGCAAGGTGATGGTGTTTTGGGCGATTTCTTCACTGAGGAGGGCGGTGGGGACGTGATTAATATCGTCCAAGATCAAATCGCAGTGAATCTCGTCGGAACAGACGACAATGTCGTTTTCCAGGCAGATTTCAACGATTGCTTTTAATTCCTCAGCGCGATATTCCCTTCCGACGGGATTATGAGGATTACAAATAACGCACAATTTTGTGCGGGAATTGAGTGCCTGTTTGAATTTTTCGGGATCCATATAGAATCGGTTATCCCCACGACTCAAAGGCACGCTTTTGAGGGTTTGGCGGGAGAGCTTGGGGGCGATTAGGAATGGGGGATAGGCGGGAACGAAGCACGCGACTTCGTCGCCCTCCCCCCCCGTACAGCGGCAGGCTAAATTCAACCCCGGCACCAGGCCTGGCAGCCATACGATCCAGTGAGGATCCACGTCCCAGTCATATAATAATTTCAACCTGTCAACCACGACTTTGATAAGTTCGCCCTGGACCGCCGAGTAGCCGAAGATGCCGTGGTTAACGTGTTGATGCAGGGCTTCGATCACCTGCGGCGGGCAGCGGAAATCCATATCCGCCACCCACATGGGCAGGATGTCGCGGCCGGCGTATTTATCCCATTTCAAGCTGCCGGTGTTACGCCGATCAACAATATTGTCAAAGTCATACTTCATGCCTATTGGTTTTTCATAATATATTTATGAAATCCCATTTCCTTTCCCCTAAAAGCGTATTTTAACGAAAAATACCGTGTTTCACAAGAGCAAAAAGGTTAAAAACATTGAAACCTAAATCTGGTTTTAAGGTTTATACATAAGTAAAATTTAGAAGGATTATTGCTATAAAGTAATTTGCCAAAATAAGTTTGAGCGATATAAGTTGTTGTAAATCAATCTCTTAGGCGTTATTTTGCCGGGGATAGGTTGTTTTCGGCCGAAAGTAGCGTTTCGTTACCGGAACCGCTGCGAAAACCCTCCAGGTCAACACTAACATATGTAAAGCCCTGCTTTTTAAAAAATGCCGCGATTTGCTCCCGCTGATGGTCATGCAAAAGCTCTGCGATTTTTTCGGCCGGCACCTCGATCCGCACCAAATTGCCGTGATGACGAACCCGAAGTTGTTGAAAGCCCATTCCCCGGAGAAACTCTTCTGCTTCTTCGATTTGTTTTAATCTTTCCGGGGTAATCTCCAGTCCATAAGCCATTCTGCTGGCCAAACACGGCTGGGCAGGTTTATCCCAGGTGGCCAATCCCAACTTTTTACTCAGGGTACGTATATCATCTTTGCTCAGGCGCGCCTCTTCCAGCGGGCTGCGTACGTCCCATTGTTGGGCGGCTTTGAGTCCGGGGCGAAAATCGGATAAATCGTCCGCATTCGTTCCGCATAGTACCGCCTCATAACCTAGTTGTTCGGCCAAATCCTTCAGCAGCTTATATAACTCTACCTTGCAGTAGTAGCATCGTTGGGGGGGGTTGCTCCGATATTCAGGATTATCCATTTCCCGGGGATATACAAGTCGCAGTTCGGCTCCTAACTGCTGGGCTATATCAACGGCATGTTGTTGTTCTCTTTGAGCCAATGATTCACTTTGGCCCATGCAGGCCAGCACGTTCTCTCGACCTAAACAATCCAGGGCCGCCTTTAGCAAAAAAGTACTATCAACGCCGCCGGAATAGGCCACGATCACTTTCTTATACGATCGCAGTATTTCCTGCAATCTCTGGTAGCGTGCTTCCAGAGTTTGATTAACATCCTGTTTGGCGGACTGATCCATCTGATTTATCCGCTATGACAAAAATGACTTCATCGGCAAAAAAGTTCGGCAGTAAACGCACCTGCCGGCCGGTCCTGCTCGAAATCGGAATTCGTTTTACCAAACGTGCTTTTAACTGTTCGCGCACAAAATCCTCAAAATCCAATATTGACATATAGTTAACTGATTCATCGGGCTTGTCAAACCAGGTGTAGGGCAGGTTCTTCCATACCGGCGCTCGACCTTTGAAGGTAAATTGCCATCGACCTCGCCAATAGGCAAAATTCGGAAAGCTCACAATCAACTGTTCGCCCACCCGCAGCAGCTCCCGCAAAACCGACGGTACTTGCCTAATTACCTGCAGCGTCTGACTGAGAACTACGTAATCATAACTTTTGTCCGCGAAGATGCTCATGCAGTTATCCAGATTATACTGCACCACGCTTACGCCTGACTCTGCGCAGGTAACTATATCCTCTTCCCCCAGCGTCACGCCCATGCCGCGAATATTTTTTTCCTTTTGCAGCAGGGCCAGCAACTGACCGTCTCCGCAGCCCAAATCCAACACCGTGCTGTCAGGCTCGATCAGCCGGGCGATCTGGCGATGGTCCACTCGTTCGCCCGTAAATATGCTTCCGGGTCCGTACCAGTGGTATGTCGCTGTTTCCGGACGGGCTCTGCTCTCCGCTGAGACGCTCACTTGAATGCCCGGTTTATCGGATTGCAGTCTCTCGTGTGTCTGGCGGAGAAAACCGCTGATCAGGCGACTCTGTACCTTGGTCTCCAGTAAAAACGAGTCATGCCCATAAGGACAATTAATATTGCAGTAAGATACGTCCTTATCCGCTGTCAATAAGGCGTTGACTAATTCCTGGCTTTGCCGGGGTGGAAAGAGCCAGTCGGAATTGAAACTGATCACCAGAAATCGACTTTTCGTTCGGCTCATCGCCTCGTGGAGGCATCCGTACTGCCGAACCAGGTCAAAGTAATCCATCGCCTTGCTGAAATAAAGGTAGGTGTTCGCATCAAAGCGATCCACGAAAAGGCTGCCCTGATGATCCAGATAGGTCTCTACGCTGAACTCATTCTCAAAATCGTAGCGGTAACCCTGACTTTGTCGCAGCCGCCGGCCGAATTTGGTATGCATCGCTTCTTCGGATAGATAAGTAATATGACCCACCATGCGGGCCACCGCCAGCCCCCCGGCAGGGTATCTACTGGTGCGATAATATCCCCCCTCCTGGAAGTTTTCATCCCGCAGTATCGCGTTTCGTCCCACCGCATCGAACGCGATCCCCTGGGCGCTGAGCCGTGCCGTAGTGGCGATCGGCAGCGCCGCCGCCACCTGATCCGGATAACGTATCGCCCAGTCCAAAACCTGCATCCCGCCCATACTGCCGCCGGCTGCCGCCAGCAGTTTCTCGATCCCCAGATGCTCCACCAGCCGCCGCTGCACCTCCACCATGTCGCTGATGGTGATCATCGGAAAACTCAATCCATAAGGTTCCTTTGTCGCCGGGTTGATACTGCTTGAACCTGTCGTACCCATGCATCCACCCAGACAGTTGGAGCAAATGATGAAATAACGCTCCGTATCGAAGGCCTTGCCCGGACCGACCATAATGTCCCACCAGCCGCACTTGGTATCGTCCGGCTTATGTCGGCCTGCCGCGTGAGCGTCTCCCGAGAGAGCGTGCAGCAGCAAAATGGCATTGTCCCGTTGATCGTTTAACCGGCCATATGTCTCATAAACCACCTCGATCGGACCCAAAGACTCACCGCACTCTAAACGCAGCTTATCTTCTCCCTTAAAGAATTTGACATATTGGGTCTGAACCAGACCGACGGAACCCTCTTCCGCAGCCTGCCCCTTGTTTTCTGAACTTGGCGGGGCTTCTCCCGGTTGCAATAGATCGCGATCCCGGCTTATTTCAAATTTATTGTTATGTTCCGGTCCCGATTTCACGTAACTTATGATCCTCTGGTTTCCAAGCCCATATTTTCAAATATCATGGTAAACGATTAACTTGGTTTATTACTTATGCTAAATGTTATAATTATCCTTACATTCATTTGAAAATCAACCATATTTACATCCTGTCGGGATCATCCATGCCAAAGTGATAAGTTTTTCTTTTACGGCTTATCTACATGATGATCTCCACCTGATTTATTCTAAATTATTTAATATGCTTGCCAAAAACAAATGAATTTTCTAACCTAGTGGCTTTTGAGGTAAATATGAAAAATTTCCAGGCGATTATCTTCGATCTTGACGGCACCTTGATCGACACCCTCCGCGATATTGCCCTAAGCGTCAATCAGGCCTTGGAGAAATTTAACTTGCCCATTCACCCGGTGGACTCCTACCGCCTGAAAGTCGGCAATGGCGCCTGGATGACAATCTCCCGCTCCCTTGGGGACGATAAACAGCATTTGATAGATAAGGTCCTGGAACTGCAGAGAAATTACTACGATGAGCATTGTTTTGATCACACCCGTCCTTATCCGGGTATCCCGGAAATGCTCCGCGATCTGAAAAAGAACCACTTCAGATCAGCCGTCCTTTCCAATAAGCCGGATCACTTTACCAAGCGGCTCGTCAACCATTTTTTCGCTGCCCACTTATTCGACTTTATCCGCGGCCAACTACCCGACGTCCCCCTAAAACCTGATCCCGCCGCTGCCTTAGCCATTGCCGATCAGTTTGGCGCCGCTCCCGAACGGATCGTTTACCTGGGCGATACTGCCGTGGATATGCTGACCGCCCGTGCCGCCGGCATGTTCGCCATAGGTGCTGCCTGGGGCTTCCGTGATTGCTCTGAACTCGTAAATAACGGCTGTCAGACTATCATTGACCACCCCTCCCGATTAATCCAATTTCTAAAGAAATAACCTTCTCAAATTAGTCAATATAGTATGTTACCGACAAATGCGCAAAGCCTGTCCATAACTCCGAATAAGGATCAATAATCCGGATATCCCCAAATAAAACCGCCACCTTAACAAATTTTAATTCAATTTGAGGTCTTCTTGGGGGCTTTTTCCTGGATCTTTGCCAGGTCTTTAAGACTACTTTTTGCTTCCTGTAGCAAATAGTTCTGCCATTGATTCAATTCTAAAACACTTCCAATCAATTTCTCTAAAGCCTGAACGGTATTGGGTGTAAATGAAACACTCTGGCGTTTTGTTCTTTTTTTACTTTTTTTCGCCGATTTTCTCGATTTTGATGCAGCCATGATTTGCCCCTAATGTTAAACTATTATAAATTAAGAAGTTTTAATCCTTGACTTAAATTATTGTTTTGCCATAATATACGCTTTCATGAATATCTTTTTGAAAGAACCATGATAATAACATATAATATTCATATTTGCGAATATGTCAAGCAATAATTTCGCATTTGCGTATTTATGTCGAAAAAACTTGATGTAAATGCTATCATTTCCCGTATTTGCCTCCTCCGGGAAAAATACGCTGGAAAAAGAGGTAAAGCCTTATTTGCTAATGCTTTAGGGATAAGCCCCTCTACTTATAACTATTATGAACAGGATCGATTGCCGCCGATTGGGGTACTTTGGTCCATCTGCCGGCTTACGGGTGCCGATATTCAGTGGTTGCTCACAGGTAAACATGATGAAACTACCGAATTAACGCCAAACGCTATTCCGGCAAATTTACAGACAAAAATCATGAATTTATTACAAAAAGACCCCAAATCCGCTATTGCTGTGGAGGCATTTGTAGATTTGCTTCAACAAAAAACTGATTTCGAGAACAATCTCCCCGAAGCGGTCGCTTCCGCAGATTTAAGAAAGCCCGCTTGGCTGCCCATACTTGGTCGCACGGCTGCCGGCATTATTCATTTTTGGCGGCAGGACGATGGGCGACCGCCTGATGTGACCGAGTTAGCTCAGGTTATTAAAAAACATCAGCAGCGCCAATATAGACAGCTTAGCCCGGACGACGTATGTACCGATTTATCTTTGCCCGAAATACCGCCTTTAGATATTTCTTCGGTGACCCTGGTGCAATTGAACGAGGTGGGAGATGACGGCGTAAGTGAATTTGTCGAATGCCGCGACATCACCTCCAGTTTTCCCGACGCTTTTGCGTTACGCGTCGATGGGGACAGCATGGCCCCTCGCATTAATGATGGCGACATCGTGGTACTCAGTCCCTCCGTTCTTGCGCGCGATGGCGCCTCGGCCGTTGTCAAACTCCGCCACCAGATCGGTGTGACCTGTAAGATCATCCGTTACAGCGGCGATCAGGTTCATTTGATCGCCGCCAATGAAAATTTCGATACCAAAGTTTATAATCTCGACCAGATCCTCTGGTCCCTGGCGGTGCTGTGGAGAATTCGTCTATTAAAATAGATTTCTGTCGAGATGCATATAACATACATAAAAAATAGATATTTTTAAGGAGATTATTGATGATTATATGGTTTATTCGAGCGGTATTTATTCTGGTATGCGCCGGTATTATTATGAGTGGCACTTTTGAAGTGGGCGAACCGTCATCCATCCCTGTAGCTATTGCCGCGGCGGTGGCCTTGGTTTTGATTGGATTATCGGTTGATCTATTTGTCAGAAGAAAAAGCATCACCGCTCTGACGGGAATCTTTTTCGGCTTGCTTATGGGCGCCTTGGTCGGGGCCGGCTTCAATTACGTTGTTAATCTACTTTTCGACATCTTCGCCACCAGTCGAGGTCCGGATGTCTTGATCTTCAAGGACGTTATTAATATGATTGTTACGACGATATGTTGTTATTTAAGCGTTGTCTTCGTTATGCAGTCCAAAGATGATTTTCGCTTTATCATCCCTTATGTCGAGTTTAGCAAGCAGGCCAAGGGCGCCATCCCTCTGGTTTTGGATACTTCCGTCATCATAGACGGCCGCATCGCCGATATTGCCGAAACGCGAATATTGACTTCACCTTTGGTCGTACCCCGCTTTATCCTCAACGAATTACAAAACATCGCTGATTCGGCGGACCGCCTGCGCCGCAATCGGGGACGTCGGGGCCTGGATATCCTCAATAAAATGCAGAGTAATAAAAATATTGATATTAGTATTGAGGATGTAAATTTGAGTTCTCGCGAACGTTCCGAGCCGGTCGATCACAAGCTGGTATCGACGGGAAAAATACTCGGCGGCAAAGTCGTCACCAATGATTATAATCTCAACAAGGTCGCCAGTCTGCGCGGCGTCGAGGTTATCAATATTAATGACCTCGCCAATGCCCTCAAGCCTGTGGCCTTGCCCGGCGAACCCATGAGCGTCAAGATCGTCAAAGACGGGGATCAGTCCGGTCAGGGCGTGGGTTATATGGAGGACGGCACCATGGTTGTGGTTGAGAATGGTGATAAATTTTTACATCAGCAAGTCGATATAATCGTTACTTCCGTGCTGCAGACCTCCGCCGGCCGTATGATTTTCGGTAAAACTGATGATATCTCTACCCCCTCCCGAAGTGATAATCGTCCTCATGCTCAACGCCGTCATCACAATAATACGCGCTCACATCCCCGATCAACTCGTTGACAATTATAAATTGCATTTACCACCGGGTCGGGATTGGGAATGGGAAATTCATCAAGATTTGTGGTAGGCCCACATGCGCCAAGGTGTTTTCTGAAAAATACAATAGCCTTTTTTAGCTAATATCCAGAAAAATTGGTACCCATTACAATAGTTAAAAAAATTTATGTTTAGTTGTTCTTATTGTCGATATAATATACCTAACAAAAGCCAAACAGGTATTGAGTTTGCCGATCTTGTTCGCCGTCAAGGGCTCGGCTTAGGAACATCTATAATGCAGCTATTAAATACGCGAAAATTACCAGCGCCTGTAGTTAAGTTTGGTCCGGGTGGGGATTATCAACACCCATGGCCTGCGGCTGATTCGGTTTTAGGTGACCAGGAACTTGGTTTTTTTGGCCTGATTGGCAATATACTTGGGCTTGTAGCAACCGCTGGGGTGCGTACTTATCAAGCCTTAGTCGATAAGATCCGGCCCCGGTACGCCCATACATCATCGGTAGGCCCAAATTATAAATTAATATCGCCAAGTATGTTTGCCGCTGCGACTCTTGGCTCGTGTTGTTCCGTTAACTTATGGAGAGACTCAAATGTGCCCGGCAAAGCGAAAAAACCTTTCCCACTCCGCCATCCTGACTCCCAGACAATTACAGATTCTGCAATTAATCGACGATTATCGCCGCAGTTATGGTTGTTCCCCGACTTTGCAGGAGTTGGCCCTCAAATTGCAGCTAAGCAAAGTCACCGTCTTCGAGCACGTCGAATCCCTCGTCCAAAAAGGAATCTTACGCCGCTGGCCCAACAAGGCACGCTCTTTGACGATTAATCCGGTTTTCAAATTACCCCCCTCAGGCAGACTCGGCTTATCGGAAACCTCTATCCCGGCTTTGTCTGACGAAGGAAGTTTCCCCCTGGTGGGCGTCATCGCCGCTGGAAGACCTTTTGAAGCGCTTGAAAATCCCGACACCCTCGATTTGTCGGCGACTTTCAAAACCGAGGCCCCGGTCTTCGCTTTACGTGTCAGCGGCGACAGTATGATCGACGAGCAGATCCGCGACGGTGATTACGTGCTGGTGGAAAAAACCACCCAACCCCGGGACGGCCAAATTGTGGTGGCGTTATTAGACAACGGCGAAGCCACCCTGAAAAAATTATATCGCCAGGGCCGCCATTACCGTCTGGAAGCAGCCAACCCGGCCTACGAGCCCCTCTGCACCGATCAGCTCAACATCCAGGGCGTTCTCATCGGCGTCATCAGAAAATATTGACTTTTAGACTGTCATGCTGCGCGAAGCTAAGCATCTGTCTTTGGAACAGGATTTTTACTCGCTGTGCGGGTAAGATACTTTCCCTTCGGCTGCCCTCTGGGCTAAAGGCCTTTTGCGCACAGAATGACAAGTTGTATATGTTATTGTTAATAAAAAACTTATATAAAAACCAGTCAAGTTGAGAAATTAGCAGAAAAGCTAAGAAATAGTTATTTCCAGACACCGTCGAGGGGGGTGCGGCAATCGGGACAGCGGCCGTCGATAAGGCGGTTTTTCTCTATATTATAACCAATTCTGACGATTAGTTCAGCGTGGCATTCGGGGCAGAAGGTGGTTCCGCCATCGGGAGTGATTACGTTTCCGATATAGACGTATTTCAAGCCTTCGGTCAGGGCTATCTGGCGGGCCTTTTCCAGGGTTTGGGCCGGGGTGGGGGGCAGGTTCAGCAGTTTATGGTAGGGATGAAACCGGGAGAAATGGAGCGGTGTTTCTGGGCCCAGGTTTTGTCTGATCCAGCGAGATAATTGCTGCAGCTCATCATCGCTGTCGTTCAGGGTGGGAATGATCAAATTGGTCACTTCCACCCAGACACCCATGGTCTTGGCCAATACTAACGCCTGCTGGACCGGTTTGAGGGTGGCCTGGCAGATATCGCGGTAAAAGGCGTCATTAATGCTTTTCAAGTCAATATTAGCAGCATCCACGAACTGCAGTAGTTCCTGCCAGGGCTCGGGGTTGATATAGCCGGCCGTCACCAGCACGTTTCGGAGGCCAGCTTGATGGGCCTGTTTGGCGGTATCAAGGGTGTATTCATAGTAGATAATCGGTTCGGTGTAAGTATAAGCGATAGAAGGACATTCGTTCTGCCGGGTAACTCTAATGAGTTGATCGGGGGGAAGGGGGTAGGCTTGAGTGTCTTCCGGGTTGGCCTGGGAAATTTCCCAATTCTGACAGTTGCGGCAATGCAGATTACAGCCCACCGTGGCTATCGAAAGTATCCCCGAGCCAACCAGAAAGTGAAACAGTGGTTTTTTCTCGATGGGGTCGATACTGACGCTGCAGGGATAGCCATAGACGACCGAGGTGAGGGTGCCGTCGAAATTAACGCGGACGCGGCATTCACCGCTCTGGCCCGGTGCTATGAGGCAGGCTTTTGGACATAATTGACACTGAACCAACATAGCCATCACCAAAATTGTTATCTGTGCGCGTTTTATACGCCAACACAAATATATTAGCCCATTCTGGAAAAAATTCCAGATCCGATATTTACTAAAAGTTAATTTGGTAAGGTGGCACAATAAAAAGGAGAGGATATTTATGATACAACCGGACTTTTGCAAGACTTTAGATGTAAGATACAGTTTACCTGATATTGCATCGTTGACTTTGGGTGACTGCTTAGATATTATATTCACCGACCTAAAAGGACGTTATTTATGTCGGCCCAGGGCACCCAAGGGTGTTTTCGGGGCACCGGGAGAATTTACATAAACCCTTGTAGATTAATGATTTGCCCGAGTGGCGGAACTGGCAGACGCTGGGGACTTAAAATCCCCTGATCTTTTGATCGTGAGGGTTCGAGTCCCTCCTCGGGCAGTAAGGTTAACGGATGACTTTAGATACGGGAGATCAAGGATGATAAGGAAAGCAAGTCTTTTTTTATTGGTGTCTGCAGTTGGGATTATCTTGGGTTGCAAGGCAAAAAACGAACTACCGCCGCCTTTAGATTACTATCGGCCTTTACCGCCCGGGGAGTCGGCCCTGCGTAAGATAACCGATCCGGCTGAAATTCCTGATTTTACGCCGGGCTGCTTCGATCTATATGGCCTGCAACGAGGCATCGCCAACAGTCTGAATTTTCTCAGCAAACCCTCCAGTGAGCGTTTTTTTCCTTGTGGAGAGATTACCCACGATCATGCCGTAGCCAGTCTGGAGGTCTTCGATGAGTTGCTGGCTTCGAATTTAACCCAAGAACAACTAAACACAGCTATCCGAGAGAAGTTCGACGTTTACATATCCGTGGGATGCGACGACCAGGGAACGGTCTTGTTTACGGGCTATTATACACCGATTTTTAACGGCTCACCGGAGCGTACCAGCCGTTTCCGGTATCCCCTCTACCGACAGCCGGAAGACCTGATGAAAACCGTCGATGGTGAAATTCTAGGCCGCCGTCGGCCGGATGGTTCAATTGCTCAGTATCCCCCCCGCCAGGAAATTGAGTCTTCCGGCATGCTCAATGAAAGTGAGCTGGTATGGATGGAAGATCCCTTCGAGGTGTATGTGGCCCATGTACAAGGTTCGGCTCGGTTGCGCATGCCCAACGGCAGATTAATCACAATAGGCTACGCCGCCAATAATGGCCATGAGTATCGCAGTATCCAACTGGAGTTGATCAGTGACGGCCAGATACCTGCTGATCGGATGAGCCTTTCAGCGATGATTGAATTTTTCAAAACCCACCCCAGCCTAGTCGCCGAATACACCCGGCGCAATCCGCGGTTTGTCTTTTTCACGGAGACCGAGGGAGATCCCCGGGGCAGCATCAATGAGCCGGTCATTACGCTGCGAACCATTGCCACGGATAAAACAATTTTTCCTCCGGCCGGCGTCACTTATATTGATACGAAACTGCCCCGGGTAATAGTGAAAGATCAGATCGGCATTATGCCTTACCGCGGTTTCGCCCTGGATCAGGACACCGGCGGCGCCATTCGAGCCCCCGGCCGCTGTGACGTCTATATGGGCACCGGCGACCAGGCCGGCATGCTCGCCGGCCAAACCTACCAGGAAGGGCGGATGTACTATCTATTTCAAAAGCAATAATAGTAAACCAGGAATTGAACGAATAGCACGCATAGAAGAAAAGCAGCACTTTAATTTAAACATAGTACTCGTTGATTACTCTCCCCGACTTGACGTCGGGGGCTAATTTGATGAACAAGGTCGCGTCAGGGGGGGGTGTCATGCTTGTGCTTGCACAAGCATGTTCAATCTTACGAAACGTACCAAATCCAACTTGAAGACTGCATGTTTGTATATGTCTTTTTTGGGCAAATTCGATCCGCAGGATCGTCCTGAAAAATAGCCCGGCGATAGATCGCCGGGTCGGAGGGCAAAAGATCTGAAAGTCCCGTAGGGACGATTGGGAAAAACTTCGACATTGGCATTATTTATTTTTGGATTATATGATGATAATGTTCCGGATCGGTATCTCCCTCCGTGTTAAATAACAGGATGCGGGAGTTTTTATTAAGGCCTAATCGCAATTTAAGGTCGGCATAATCATCATTTTCAAGCAGCATTAAGAGCAATCCCAGTCCTACAGCCCCGGAGGCACCAGATACAATTTTAGGATCGTCACCAATTGGATAGGCAAAGGTTCGCATACCAGTTTCCGCAAACACATCGGCACATGATATAAAGAAATCAGCATAGTCTCTTAAAACAGGCCATGCAACAGGATTAGGCTGAGCGCAGGCCAAACCGGCCATCATGGTGTTCAAATCACTTTTTATCCGGCGGGCCCGTCCATCGGCATGACGGGCCGATTCCTGAAGACATGCGGCAGGGGCAGGTTCTACTACGGCAATTTTAGGCCGATCTTGTCCCAGCTGATTTGTATAATATCCCACCGCCGAACCGGAAAAGGACCCCACGCCGCCCTGAATGAAAATATGCGTAGGAGGGTCAAAACCCTGTTCCGTTAACTGATCTCGAACTTCGTTGAATATGGCGGTATATCCCTGCATAATCCAGACAGGTATTATTTCATAACCTTCCCAGCCGGTGTCGGCGATGATTTGGAAACCTGTTTGGGGGGCGATTTTCTTCACCAGATCGATAGTATCATCATAATTTTCCTCGGTCTGACGAACTTCAGCCCCCAACTGTTCAAGCTTTGCTTTGCGGCCGGCAGCGGCGCCTTTGGGTACATAAATCACCGCCCTTTGACCGAATTTTTGCGCCGCCCAGGCCAGCCCGGTTCCATGATTACCTGAAGTGCCCGTAGTGAAGGTCAACAACCCTAAACGAGACCTGATCGTAGAAAGCAGGTTTTGCGACGGTGATACATCCCGGATATTGATGCCTAATTTTTCCGAGATGAACTTACCCAGCGCAAAGGAGCTGCCGGTGACCTTAAACGCCTTCAGGCCGAAACGATAGGATTCGTCTTTAACCAGAATATCTCGCACCCCCAGCTTCTTCGCCAAATCCTTCAGGGAATACAAGGGCGTAGGTTGATATTCCGGAAACTTCCGCAAAAAACCCCGGGCAATTTCCGAGCATTCCTGGGAAAAATTCTTTACATCAAATTTTTCAAATGTTGCGTCTCTGGCACGCAGATTTATATAATAAGAAATATTTGTTGTCATTAAACAGATATGTTTTTAACAGAGTCAACGCCTTAATAATAGATCTGTTTTTTTGGCAATTCGGGTTTAATACTTACCAGCGGCGGGGAGCAATACAGACCGACCATGGCGATAGTCGGGCATGCCCGGGCCTGCAGAATTCTTAGACGTATTTTGTCGGTCTTTACCGCTTCAAATCGGAAGATGCGCCGATAGCCGATGGTCGTTCCCTGAGCAATGGTCCGCCAATTTCCCTTAATCCAGGCATCGACCGCAAAGCTTTCCACGCGCTGGCCGAGGGGGATATATTCCATTATTTTGATATTGTCGAACAGCTGGGGCCTCTCCAGATTAATCTCCAGGGCGGCGGTAGTAAGGCCGTCGTCGGTCGCCCAGTAGGTATGATAATCGTCATCGGTCACATTGGCAGCGGCGAACCGATGGCTATGGCCGCGGGTGTGATCGGCACTGGCAGCAGCGCCTTGGGCGATATTGCGGTCGAAGGTAGCACGGAGGAATCGGCCGAGTTGGACTAATTTTTCAACGTCGGTCTCGTGAAACAAGCCGCGGGGATCGGGCGGGATATTCAAAAGGAAATTACCGTTATTGCCCACCGAGGCGTAGTAGATATCCACCAGGCGTTCGAGACTTTTTACGCGCCGGTCGATACCCGGATAAAACTCATCCCGTTTGAAAGGGGACCAGTTCACTCTGCCGCTGCGGCCGGCCTCGTTGCCCACCCAGCGAACGTCCGGACCGGCGTCGCTGAACATACAGGCGCGGGGCTGGAGTTGCCGCACCAGTTGGTGGATTTCATCCCAAGGGTAATACGTTAATCGATCAATACGTGGTTCCTCGCGAGCCCCGCCATAATATCCGGTGCCGCCGTTGGCCCCATCGAACCAGACCTCGAAAATATCCCCGTAGTTTGTGAGCAGTTCAGTTAATTGGTTCTTGAAGTAGTCGATATATTCGGGTTTGCCGTAATCGGGGTGATTTCGATCCCACGGGGACAGGTAGAGGCCCAGTTTCAAACCATATTCCTTGCAGGCCTGAGCTAATTCCCTAACAACATCGCCTTGCCCATTTTTCCAGGGACAGTTTTTTACCGAATGCTCGGTGTAGTTACTGGGCCATAAGCAAAAACCGTCATGGTGTTTGGCAGTTAAGATTAAACCTTTCATGCCGGCCTGTTGGGCGGCTCGGGCCCATTGCCGACAATCAAGTTGGGTTGGGTTAAAAATCGCCGGCTTTTCATCCCCATAGCCCCATTCCTTGTTGGTGAAGGTATTGACGGTAAAATGGATAAATCCATAAAATTCCATTTGATGCCAGGCCATCTGCCGCTCGGAGGGCACCGGTTGCCAGGGCTCCGGAGCGGGGACGGTTGATAGTTCGCTTTGCGGTTGACAACCTGTGATGGAGATCGTACATAGCGCTACTGTCGCCAAAATAGCTTTTTTCAAAATCATCCTGTTATCGTGATTGATAATTTACCTTATGTTTTTTTGGATCTCATATTGCTTCTTAATAAACGGAATTCCGTTCACCATCCAGTCCGGGGCCTCTTTATCCTGTAGATAGTGATCGAAAAACCGTTTCATCCTGATCTGAAAATCCTCCTGGTTTTCTTTTTTGCCCAGGTGATGGCCTTCACCCGGATACGAAAGCAGGATAACTTCCTTACCCATCCGCCGGGCCGCATTATAGTATTCCAGACCCTGGTTCCAATCGACGGCCCCGTCCTCGGTGCCGTGCAGGATTAAAAAGGGCGTTTTTATATTAGCCGCCAGATGCACCGGCGATTGACTGCGATAGAGGTCAAAATGCGTCATGGGCGTAATGTCCAGCCCCATCCGCACCTGGCCCGTCTCGAAAATACCGTGATTATTGGAGCCGCTGCTCTTGTAAAGAATATTATACATGCTGAACATATTCGTCACCGGCGCCCCGGTTACCACACAGGTAAACATATCGGTCTGCGTCAAGATGTAAGAAGACTGATACCCGCCCCAGCTGTGCCCCTGCAGACCTATCCTTTTGGGATCGGCATA
>Ga0111186_1075_pt1 | contig 15746 bp, 9 predicted proteins | sample DeeMarSWOR324_28_FD_80243 | JGI IMG/M metagenome (GOLD analysis project Ga0111186, IMG submission 80243) | Phycisphaerae bacterium SM23_30 | reverse complement strand
AAGGCGTGCTCGGTGGCCAAGCGTCCGGCGGCGGAGTAAAATTCATTCACTCCGTGGTTGGCATAAAGGAAGGCCTCCAACAGTGAAGTCTGTCCGTCTTTATCCAGATCGGCCTGCAGGTCGGCGACGGCGGCGGCTAAGTAACGGTGAAAACGAGCATAGCTTTGTTCGTCGCCGCTCCTGGTGGCAGTGACAATCACACGATTGGGGTCCGATAGTATATTGATAAAGGGGGCGGACGAGGAAGCGGCGTTAATGACCGCGACGGGACGTTTGACGGGTTCGAGCCATTGCGCCAACTCGGAGGCGGAAAAGTCTTTGTCGCGCAGGTTAAATTTGGCGGTGCGGCCATCGAAGGTGCCATGCCCTATTAAAACAATCCACAGGGGCGTCGTCCCTTCTTTGGAAATGCTGCTTAGTTTTTGTTGTAATTTTACATAATCGGAATCAGCTGTTTCTTCATCGGCACCAATTACGAAACAATCAACCTGACCTTTGGCGCAGGCCTGCTGCCAGAGAGAAAGCGATTGGGCGAACTCGGATTGATATTGGGTCGTTCCCGGCGCTCCGACGACGACGACGACTTCGTTGGATGGAGGGTTTTGGGCGGAGGTGAGCGAGGGCCACCAAAGAAAAGAAGAAATTATCAGGCAGCTGAGAGGTCTATGGTTCATGGCAGTCCTCGGCGTCGGCGTATGGTCCATTCAGCGAGTAAACAAATCAACAAAAATACAAACAGGAGAGGCTGAAGAACCGGCAGGTCCCAGAGGGGTTTTATCTGCATTTCCATAAGGGGGGTTTCTTGCCGGGGCAGGTCGCGGGCCAGTTGATCCAACTGGTCGGGGGTGATTACACGGCCGCCAGTTTTTTGGGCTAAGGTATTCAATAAAGGTTGGTTTATTTCGATGGAACTAAATTCTTCGGCCTCAAGGTCCGTAGCAAATCCGGTTTCCGCGGAGCCGATTTGAGTACCATCGGCACGGCTGACCAGGGCACGAGCAAGATATGGATCATCACGGCGCGGTATAAAGGCGGCCTGGTAATGGCCCGACTCGTTCAAGATCGGCTGGGCATGCAGGCGAAATATGTCGGAATCTGGGTCACGAAGCTCCACAGTTACAGCGAGATTATCCAGGTTTTCGAATTTTTGATCGCGGGCGACAATCTGGAGCTCGACGGGCTGGTTGATCAGATGGGGTTTAGGGGTAGCCTGGATGGTAATGCGTCGAGGCACATCCGCCACCAGCCAGCGCAAAGTTTGGCGCCAAAAGCGGTTCATGTCCTGGCGTAACTGAGGTTCCTTTAAGCCCCAGCGCCACACATCCCCGATGGTGACGGCAGCGGCGCGGCCGTTACCGTAGCGCTGCACCACCAGGGCGGGTAAGGGGCCGTTGTGGTTTTGGCCGGAGGTGGCGATTACGCCGGCGCCGGGCTTAATAGAAGGAGTAAGGTTCAGCACGCGAAAGGGGGGCATCTCGAGCAAACGTTCTATCTCATCCTGCTCGTTTTCATAGAGCCGGGCCCAGGGCTGGAGCCATCCTTCACGGGTAAGATCGAATTGAAGGGGCGTGCTGGAACGAGCGGCATCGGGGCCATCCAAATAAATCGGTAAGACCTGGGCGATAGGGGTGTCGGCAAAATTACCCTGCTGGAAAGATTCTTTGCCACCCAGCATCATAAAGCCGCCGCCCCGTTCGGCAACAAAGCGGCGGATCAGATTCATCTGATCATGGGTGAAAAAGGCGGCATCAACATCATCCAGAATCAGGGCGTGATATCCGAATAACTGCTCAGGCGTGTTCGGAAAACCGTCGATAAGGCCCATGTCCTCGTCGCGGATATTTAAGGGGACCAGCACCGGCTGATCATATTGTTCGGTTTGTTCAAGATCCTGGCGATCAAAGCCCCGATAGAGAGGATTGCTGGTTTCGCCGCGGCGGCCCAGCCAATTATATTTTGGTTCGCGCCGGGCCACGCGTATCAAGCCCACCAAGTGAACCTGTTCATCCTCATCGAGGGCCCGCTGCAAAAATTTGTATTCCCAGTTCGGCCGACCGGAGACATACAATATTCGATAGGGTTTATCAGGACGATTAACAACGACGGTTCTAGAATTATTCGCTTTGGTGGCTTCGACGGATTGGTCGGCGGGAGCGGCCGGCGGGGAAACGTGCAAACGATAAAAGGCTATACCGGTTTTTTGAGGCTGAAAGCGAAACCGAAAAGTATGCTTTTGCAGGTCCTGATCGATGGTTTGGGTTTGACTTTCCACGACCTGATCCGACTCGTCAAGCAGATCGAGCCGTATGACTTTGCCGTCGTAACCGGATGCGGTTACCTGGGCCTGAATGGTAACCGGGGCGGCTTCAAAGGAGGTCTGATTGACGGTAACTTTGGTCAGGGCCAGGTCGGCGGCGTCGGCGTCGGAACCGATAATGACGGGATACACTGGCGGCAGCGAAGCCGACAGGTTGTTCAGATCAAGCAGGTCGGTGGCATTACCGTCGGTGAGCAGCACTATGCCCGCCAGAGGTCGTCCCTGATACCGCTGGGCGATCACCTGCAGGCTGTTTTGGAGCAGGGAAGATTTCCCCTGGTAATCCAGATTCGAGAGATCTTCCAGGCGGCGCACGTGGTCATCAAACATGTATTGCCGCACCTGGAAGTGTTCGGTCAAGGTGGTGAGCCAGGCGGCGCTAGTGGGGTTCAGCATTTCTTTGACGGCGAGACCGCGGCCGCTGACGTTATCTTTTTCATGGACGGTCATGCTGGCGCTATTGTCGGCGAGGATAACAAAGTAGTTCTCGCCGGAGGCGGCTATTTTGCCTATCCACAGGGGTTCGGCCAGGCACAGAACCAGGATGAAGATAGCCAGCAGCTTAAAGGCCCAGGCGATTTTATGGGCGGCTTTGAGGTTGGGGATCCGGCGATAGGTCCAAACCGACGCGAGGAATCCGGCCAGGGAGAGGATACCGGCCAACATCAGCCAATACGATAGAGGGATTGTAATCGATGCTAATATCACGTGTTATTTCTTATCTTTATCTTTTCCCAGGATTTCATAGTAAATCCGAACCAGATCGATAAAGCGCTGCGGAACCGGGTCGCGATCGATCGGGACCATGGCCTTGTCCGACTCCAGCAGGGCCAGCTCCTCGCTCAAACGACGGTGCAGATCGACCATCGGCTTAATGATCTGGTTGCGGACCATGTCCCATTGGGGCTCATCGCCGTGGCGTTTGACTTCCGTGCGCACCCGCCGGACCAGCTCACGAATCCGGGCCACTTCATTACTTAGATCCGGATCTTCGAGCATTTCTTCAACGTCGCGCATACGATCCGACCATTCCAGGTAATCCTCCCCTCTAATGGGGCCATTGGGATTTCCTCCCCATTGATTGCGAAATTCGAGATTCCGGTTTTCTCCGGCATTTGTGAGGTCGGGATCATTCAGTTGACGTCTGGGGTCCCGGGTATTTTGGTCGGCTGCGCCGCGTTGCCGGGTATTTTGCCCTGCGCGACTGCGGTTTTCCTGAATTTGTCGTCCGCCGCCTTGGGAATTTTGGTCTTGGGCGCCGCGATTTTGGGCATCTCTGTTCTGGGCGTCTCTGTTTTGGGCATCTCTGTTCTGGGCGTCTCTGTTTTGGGCATCGCTGTTCTGAGCATCTCTGTTTTGATTTTCAAGGTTTAGTTCTGTATCGTTTGGATCTATGCCGGAGATACCAAAGCGGTTCAACAAATCTTGCGCTGAAGGCGCCGGGCGATCGCGCTGCTCATTCGGTGGTCGGATGCCCTGGGCCTGATCGGCTTCCTGTTCGATTTGCCGGGTCAGCTCCTCCAGTTGCCGGCGCGCTTCGCGCAGGGCTTCGGCCTGAGAACCTAACACGCTTTCTGCGGCTTCTTCGACATTTTCTCGTAAGCGGGTGATATCTTCGGCGGTTTGTTTTTCAATTTCCCGGGCCTGCGGCAGGAAGCGCTGTCTTAGTAATTGTTCGATGATTTCCAGTTCTCTGTCGATATCGTCGGCATTCGTTTGGCGCAGGGTATCATACAGTCTGCGTGAAAGCAGCGGTTCTGATTCTTCCGACTGCTCGCTTACCCGGCGTATCTGCTCGGTAATATCCTCGACGGATTCACGTTGTTGGTTGGTCCGCTCGATGAGTTGGCTTAGTTGATCGGAGTCGGCGAGGTTTCTCCGGCGGTTGTCGATTTCCTGCTGGAGGGTTTGGGCGATATCCTGTTGCCGGCGGTCAAGCTGTTGGGCCTGATCGCGCATTTGGCGCATTTGTTCGGCGAATTGATTTGAGGTTTGCCGGCGGAATTCATCCCGAATCTGCTCCAGTTCGCGCTGGGCCCGGCTGGTGGAAGTGACGGCTTGAGGAAGCATACCCTGTTCTAATTGCTCGGAAGCCCGCTGGACGTTTTGGCGGGTCTGACTGAGTTGTTGATTGGCCTGGGCCATTCGCTGGCGGTTTTGGGGCTGGTTCATGCGCTGCTGCAGTTCATCCATGTCACGCAGGATTTCCTGCTGATTTTCCTGAAGCCGTTGCAGTTCACGACGGAGTTCCTCTTGCTGTTGCTCATCCGCTTGCTGCAATTCCGACTGCAGTTCCTGCAATCTTTCTCTGATATCGCTTTGCCGACGGGCCAATTCGCTTAAGCGGTTCTGGACCTGAAGGTTTTCCCGCTGCTGGGTCTGGTTATTATTGAGCGAGGCCTGGCGCTCGGTTTGGTACCGGTTCTCTCTTTGCTGTAATTCCAACTGCTGCATTTGCCGTCGAGTTTGTTGGGAGGTGGAACTTTGGTTTTGCTGTTGGCGGTTATTTTGACTGCGGGCGACCTGGTAATCGCGCTGGCGCAACTTTAGAAATTCCTGGTAAGCGGCCTGCTCGTAGCTTAAGGCCGGGAGCAGCGGTTCCTGGGAGTGCAAGTCCCGGGCGCGGGCCAATTGCTCCAGGGCCGATTCGACATATCGGATAGCTTGGAGCAGGGTCTGGGCTGCTTGAGGATTTTCGGCATTGGCCATGCCGGTCATTGCTTTTTCCAACACCTCAGACTGAGCTTGATAGATGGTTTCGACATCCTCCACAAGCGTGTCTGCTTTACGATTTAGATCGGTTTGCCGTTTGAGATTCCAGGTGGCGCTTATGATCTGTTTTTGCAGTTCGATCAATTGTTCGTTATTCCGTCTTTGAGACTGCTGTCCCTCTTGATTCTGATCCTGCGGTCGCTCTTGATTTTGGTTCTGGCTGTCCTGGAATGATTGTGACTGGCGGAAAATCTCTTCAAAGGGCCGAACTTCTGCGAAAAACAGGTCACTGGCCGTCTCGCGGGCATTATTATCAGGGCCGACGTCTTTGGCCCAATAGTAATAAGTGAGTAATTGATCCGGCTGCACCTGTAATTTTTCCAGTTCCAGTACGTGATTAAGTGTTTTTTTATTGCCCTCCGAGGCCTGAGGATCAAAGGCAATAGTATTAGTTTCACCCCCGGCCAATGTGTAACTATAACCATACTCGGTTACACCAAAATCGTCCCATACTTCGGCTTCAAAAGTAATTTCCTCCAGGGGCGACGGCTGCAGGTCGCGATTGGGAAACATAACTTTCAAATCGGGGGGGAGGTTTGGCAGCACGTCCACGGTAATTCGGGGCGGCACTTTGTTAGTGCGTTTTTGGGCATCGACCAGTTTCAGTTCGTAACGTTGACTTTGGAGGGGTTCAATTTGGACTTGATAGTTCTGGGGGGTGTCTGCCTGGGGGGTTAGATCCAGTACGGCGCCGTCTCTGGCGACTAATTGGGCGGTGGACACCGGCTTATTTAACTTGAAGTTGAAGGTTACCTGAGAGCCTTCCAGAATACTGATTTGCCGGGTATCATTAACCATTTTTTCCGGTAGGTTAGCGTAGGGCGGATAGGTAATCCGGGCATCGGCACGGAGCAATTCAGGATGGCTAAACACGGTCAAATGGTAACTTTCCGAGCGCCGGTCGGCATACTCGATCCAGTATTCAAGGTTCTGATTGACCGCAGGCAGTATAGTTCCGAAAACCGGATCATCGAGATTTTTGGATAAGGCGATACGATTTATTTCCTCCGGGGCCGGGCGGGTAATTAACGCCGCCTCCGAAGGAATCCTGCCTTCAAAGCGGGCGGTGATAACCACGGGTGATCCGAATTCAATTTCGGCATTGCCCGGGCTCACACTCAAGCGGTAGCCTCTACCCGCCGCCGCGAGGTCGTCCGAAGCCACAAAAGAAATGGGCGGAAACAATTGAGAGGCGATGACTACGAACAAGATCCCGGCAGCAAATCGGCCGTAATTGGCCAGTGTGAGTCTGCGCTGCGAGACGGTTTTAATCCAATTGTGTTTGTTAGCATGCTGGATGGCTTCGTTGATCACCCGCTCCTGGAGGTAATTAAGCTGATGATCAGGGGTTTGGGGATGTTGCTCTACCGCAGTTATCAAAAGTGCTTTCATGTCAGGATAGTGCTTTTCAATATAATGGGCGATCGCCTTAAAGTCGGGGCGCTGATATCGTGATTTTATGTAGAATACAATGGTAAACACCACGGATAGACCACAAAGCAGGCCCGCAGCGGTCACGATGTTCCAGCCCCAGTACCTGTTCGTTAAGAGCAGGGCTATTCCCAGCAGTGCCGCTGCCGACCAGGTTATCAGGAGCTTTTGCCTCAGGTAAAGCTGTTTTTGACGACGGGCCACCGGTTCCAGCCAATATTGTAATATTCTTTCAATCATTTTGTAACTCCCTGTGCTTCGGTTGGCGTTTTTGAAAGCCACCCTGCTAATACCGTTTCCAAAAGCAGTGCCAAGGTGGTCGCCAGTAAAATCCAGCGCCATAGTTTTTGTTGGGATTCCAGGGCCTGCCGGTTCGCTTTTTCCCGACGGGCTTGTTGAGTTAAGTCGGGCAGCGGCGAATGCTGCGGCTGGAGGGAAACGCCGAATGTTTCGAGTTCTTCAACCGTCATGGGGGTAATTTGGCTTTCTTGCGCGGATATATTTACCGCATATAACAATTTATTTTGTGCTGCTTCAATAGTATAAAAGCCGGGCATATCCGGCTGGAAATAAGATTCCTGATTTAGATCCAGGGTGGTATTGGAATTATCCGGACGGTGCACCAGCAGCTTTGATGATTCATCCTTAATCCAGGGGGGCAATTGAAATCGTTCCCCGACAAAATATTGGAATTGCCGGTTCCGGACGGCGCCGGCGAATTCCAGAATGGAATAGAGCAGGGGGACAAATTTGGTCGAGCGCGCCAATTGACTATCGGTTGGATGCCAACCGGAGGTGAGCACCACCAAACGTCCTGCGCCGGCGGACATAGTTAACCAGGCCGGAGCGCCGTTGTCGAAGCGAGCCATGACGTGTGCATCTGGTAGATCCTCTAGGTTCAACCGACGGTACTTCCAGAAATGAATTTGGGTAAAATCGCCATACCGCGGATCGTCAAACGGTTTTAAGACGGGATGATTCAAATCCAGCTCGCTCAACATGGCGTAATTGTCAGGCATAACTTCTTCGGCGGCAAGCTGCTTTTGACCGGTTAAAGCGCATATGGTATTCGCCAACTCCGGGGTTTTCATGACGACCAAAATCGTTTTGCCGCTTTGCAGGTATCTTTTCAGGATATCCATATTTTCGGGGGCGAGTTCTTCGGCGACGATAACAAAACCTACGGTGTTCAAATCGACATTTTCCAGGGATTCTGTCGGCGGGAGAATCCGGACTTGAGGATCAAGCAACCTGGTGGGCGGCATTGCTTTCTGCAGGTAGAAGCTCATATTATCGGGATCCTCAATATTTTCATCTCCGAGGTAAATTATGTTGAGTTGATGTCGCACGGGCGCCGAGGCAAAATGTTGATTGTCAAAGGGATGGTCGTCGCCGGTTATCTGCAATTGTTGCAGAGATGCCGGGGCGGGAGGAATATTGACGACCACACTTTGACCGGGAGGAACATATACTTCCATGGAATTGGTCTCAAGTTCAGGGGGGCTGTTCCAATTGAGAACGAAACGCTCGCGAACAGCATCCGGCGAATTCGTGATACGAACGCGGCGCTGCGTTTTTTCTTCGGGGGAGGAATATATATTTTGCTCCGCCAGAAGGGTCAGACTCGCATTGGTCGTGCTTTCCGCCGTAATCTTCTCCGTCACGAGATGTATTTCTTGGGGCCATTGAAATGTATGCAAGAGATCCAAACGCGCCCCTTGCTGTAAATCACTGATCAGGATAATTTGCTGGGATTCGATGGAAAGGTCCTGGTTATCTATTTCATCTTCTTCAATCATTCTAATAGCCGCAATGAACGCCTGATCGAGATAAGTGGGATTCCACGTGGGAGTTATGTCATTGACTTGATCGCTGATGATATTGGCTCGCTGGGTTGGCTCCAACCTCCGCCATGATTCGAAGTCAATCAGGGTGCGTGGCTGCCGGTCAAAGGTCATAACGCACAGCCGGTCATCTATTTCCACGTCATGCAAAACCGAGTTAACGCGGGACAGCACTTGAGGCCATAGGCCTTCCCGCCGCATAGAGGCGCTGGTATCAATGAGAATCACTTTTCGGTTTATCGCGGCACCGGGCATAGTCTGGAGGGGTTTACCAAAAAAAGGACGGGTGAACGCCAGAGCCAATAAAAGTAAGGCAAGACAACGCAACAGCAGTAACAACCAATGCTCAATTTTACTGCGTTTTTGATAGCGGGGCTTTGACTCTTTCAGAAACATCAGGGAGCTGAAAAGCTGCTGTTTATGCGTATGCCGCCGGATCATATGTAATATGATCGGCACGCCCACCGCTACGGCTCCAATCAAGAATATCGGATAGAGGAAATTCACGTCCGGCTCCTGATATTCATGCGACGGTTTTGCTTGATCCGTTTGCCAAGGCGGGCTCTACTGATCAAAAAATCCAGCAGGGCAAATTCCAGCGGACGGTCCGTTGCCATGACCCGATAGTCAATCCCCAGATTCCGGCAGGTTGACTGAATAGACTCAAGGTGCTGATGCAGGCGAGACTGGTACTTACTTTTCGCCTCGACCGGATCGACATAAAAATTCCGGTTGTTCTCCATGTCCCGGAAAAGAGAGGGGGTTTCAAAGGAAAAATTCATCTCCGCCGGATCCAAAACCTGAAATACGATCAGGTCCTGGCCCGAGGCTCGCAGATATGCCAGATGACTTTCCAGCTCATCAATCGGCGCCAATAAATCCGAGATCAATACCAGTAAACCCCGCCGGGTGATAATCTCGGCGATTCTTTTTAGCGGCCGACCTAAATCGGTCCCGATCCCTTGCGGATCCTTATCCAGCAGCAACATCAATCGATGCAGATAGCCGGGTCGATTGCGAGGGGGTAGGAAATGATTGATTTTCTCATCGAAGGTCGCCAATCCCACCGCGTCGCCCTGCATAAAAAGCAAATAGGACAATGTCGCTGCCAGGGTAGCGGCATACTTTGCTTTGCTGAAGCCGGCCGAACTGTAACCCATGGAACGGCTATGATCGACGAGTAAATGACAGCGAAGATTGGTCTCATCCTCGAATTTTTTTATGAACAGTCGATCGCTGCGGGCAAAGAGTCGCCAGTCGATGTGCCGGGTGTCATCGCCATAGATATATTGACGATACTCCGAGAATTCCACCGAAAAACCGTGAAAGGGACTGCGGTGAATCCCTCTTAAAAATCCTTCCACCACCATCTTGGCGCGTAATTCAATCGACTTGATCCCCATCAGCGCCAGAGGCGTTATCATGCCCTTGGCCCGCGTTAAATCATTATATTGATTTAATGTTGATTCATCCATATTTATAAGACTTTTATGACGGTATCTAAAAGCCGATTGATAAGATCATACACGCCGATCCCTTCCGCTTCGGCACGGTAGTTCGGCAAAATGCGATGCCGCATCACCGGATGAGCCAGAGCCTGAATATCATCCATACCGACGTAACTCTTGCCGTACAGTAAAGCCCGGGCTTTGGCCCCCAGAACCATATACTGGGAGGCCCGCAAACCGGCCCCCCAATTTACCCACTCGTTGGCAAAATCCGCCGCCTGTTTGGTGCCGGGCCGGGAGGTGGCCGCCAGGCGAACGGCATACCGTACAATTTCATCGGCAATCGGCACTTTGCGAACCACCTGATGAAAACGCATAACATCATCGCCGGTGAAAATTTGCTCGATGGGTTCCGGTTCGATGGCCGTTGTCTGCCTGACTACGGTCACTTCATCATCCTCGTTCAGGTAATCGATCAGCACGTTAAACATAAATCGATCCAGTTGCGCCTCGGGCAGCGGATAAGTGCCTTCCATCTCAATCGGATTCTGAGTAGCCAGAACAAAAAACGGTTCGGTCAGCGTATGACACACCCCCACCGCCGTCACATGGTATTCCTGCATCGCCTCCAAAAGGGCCGCCTGGGTCTTGGGCGGGGTGCGGTTGATCTCATCGGCCAAAATCACATTGGCGAAAATCGGCCCCTTGACAAATACCATTTTTCGACCTTTTTCGGTTTCTTCCAGTATTTCCGTACCAACGATATCAGAGGGCATCAAGTCAGGCGTGAACTGGATTCGTTGAAATTTTAGATTAAATAACTGGGCCATCGACTTAACCAAGAGCGTTTTGGCCAATCCCGGCGCCCCGGTAATCAGACAGTGCCCCCCGGCCAAAAGGGCTATTAACAACTGCTCAATAACCTCTTCCTGCCCCACGATTACCTTGGCCAGCTCGGTCCGGACCTGATCGCGGGCCTGTTGAATCTGTTCGACAGCTTGGCGTTCAATTTCATGGGTCTGTGTTTCCGGATTCAATCCTTGTTCCTTTCTCGGTTAGCAGCTTTTGCTAAAATTAATGAACACAATTAGTGTGTCATCGCGTAAAAAACTATATTAATTCCCATCGGGTATGCTTTTTTTTCGGAAAACTCATGAAAGTACCATTCGTTTTCTCCCTCCCGTTCCCAACCGTCCCCCAGATCGGTATTGTGACAGATAATCATCATCATCCGTTCTTTATCATCATACATCGCCTTGAAATGAACCTCCCGGGCGTCTTCCCGCTCCCAGGTCCTGCCGGTGCTGCGGCCGCTCAAGGCCTCATTGATGCTGCAGATTTGGGGTTTTTCCTTCAGAACGAAAACCGCCTGAAAAATCTCATGGCTTATATCGAGTTCTTCCGGTTCGAACTCCGGCTCCGGAAACACCCTTTTTATTTCTTTGTAAAAGTTTGCCCACTCCGCTTCTCCCCAGAAATCATCCACCATCAAAAAACCACCGTTAAGCAGATACTTACGCAGGGCAACTACCTCGTCCTCGCTAAACACCAGGTCCCCCGGTTCTAAAAGATAAATAAACGGATAATCAAACAGCCGCGGATCGGTCAGATCCAGTACTAAACCGTCGGGATCAACCTCCATCGAGGTCAGTTGCTGCAGGCGAAAGGAAAAATTCAAATCGCTGTCCGGATAATCCGTATCCCAACCGAAATGTCCGATATAGCTCCTGCCCCAAGCGCTGCGGCCGCCGCGACCGCGACCTCGCCGGTTGAACGATTCTCGCCAGGAGGTAAAGCGAATACGCACAAAGGTAAAAACGTCGGCTCCAAATTCTTCTTCAACCTCCCAATCCGGCACTCCGCGACGAGTATCTATCCCGCGAAAATCGCTTATCCTGCGCCGTTCATTTATTCCCCGTCGCTCGTTTATTCCTCGACGGTCGCTAATTCTGCGGCGTTCGCTTATCCCCCGGCGGGTGGAGGATCGTTGCGCATAAATCCAACCAATCCCGAAAAAAATGACCAATCCCAGGGTGATTACCAAGTTTTTTTTCATCGTAATTCCTTGTTTCTTTTCACTAATTCCAAAAGCAACTTATGTGCCGCTCGAAAACGCGGGGCATCCGCCAAAGCCAACAACACATGTTTTTTAGCCGCTTCGGGATCGTTGTCTTTTAGTAATAAAGCCAAACGATAGTGAACGTCCGCCGGATCGGCAGGGTCCAAATGAAGCAGTCGTTCATAGCATTTCACCGCTTTTTCATTCTCGGCCAGGGTTTCATAGGCCAGGCCTAAATGGTAATGAACCTTACCCAGCATGGGATTTACCGCCAGATACCGTTGTCCGTTCTTGACGACCATCTTCCAATCTTTGCGTTGAACCGCCAAATCCACTAATCGCTCAAAGGCGCTCGTCGCATCAGCAGATCGCGATGCCAGTTTATCGAGAACCCTGTATTCTAATTCCGTCTCGCCAAGTTGTCTATGAACTTCAGCTAACAATAAATAGGGATTGTCCTCTCCAATATCATTCGGATACAACTCAATCAGCCGGTTCAAAGGAGTTTTAGCCTCCTCCCACGCGCCCTGCCGGATAAGCTGTAGGGCATACTGGGTCAAGGCCCATAGACTGTTGGGATGCTTTTCCAGCCATTCTGTTGGGGAGGGAATTTTTTCAAAATATTGAGCCTCTTGATCCGGTGACTCCCAGTCCACCTCCGGGGCAAAATCTTCGGCACGTTCGATGACAAACAGGGTAAATTCTTTTTCGAGCGCCTCCAGTTTATCAGCATGTCTTACTAGGGCTTCATTGATAGGATCGCCTTGGGCCAAGTCAGCTAATATGACTTTTAGAGTCTCCAGACCATATTTCGTAATGATATATTCCACCGCCAGCGATGATTCATAGTAGGCAAAAAGAAGATGGGTGGGTGTGGGAGGATTAATAAACGCGCCGCTCAATTTCCCCAGCGGCGTCATCTCTCCGTCCAGTATCATCCGCCGAAATTCCGGATTCATATACTGACCCCAGGTCGGGTCTTTTTGAGATTCCTCATATACCGAGATGCCTTCGCTTAGCCAGCGCGGCATCTTGTTCTGCGTTAGATTCAACGTCACCACATGGGAAAATTCATGCCACAGCGTCGCTTTCCAGTTCATCGGCCGCTCGGCTTTGGGGCTGTTCATGGTAATGACATGACCAAAGCACACCCCCAAAAAACCATACGCATCCGGCATCCCAAATGTCCGCACTGCGAAATCCTGCTGATTGTCAAACATCTCCGTTACGACCGGACGATCCAACTTGAGCCCATACTTACCACACAACTCGGCCTTCGCCTCGATCAACAACTCCAAAACCATATCGCCAAAAACATCCGCCTCTGATTCCGACATCCGCACAATAAATTCATCGCTCTTTAGCGTTTTGAATTTCGCCATATGGTCGTTCAGGTTGACCAGATTATACGCCTCGACATTATAGGCATCCGTTTCGTATATATCCTGTACCAACTGCCAGCCCTGCTCTTCATAACCCAACCGCAGCAAATCCTGAGCCAACTGAATCTTGGCCGGCTGATAATCCACATCAAACTTCAAAGACAACTGTTGATAAGCTGCGCCTTCGGCAAACCGATATTTTTGGGACAATTTCTTCCCGATTAAGTAATCCACCTTCGGATTCGAAGGCCGGAATTCCAGGGCTTTTTCGCGACATTCTCTGGCCGTATTCGGATCGTTATCCAGATACGCAAGTAATGATCGAAACGCCCAGGCCTCCACCTGCCGGCCGTTCACCGCATGGATCCGCTCCAGGGTTTTCCGGGCCCCGATTAAATCCTCCGCGTCAATCTGATGTTCCGCTAAAAGAAGTAATGAAGCGGCATGGTTCGCATTTATATGAAGGGCCGCATCCAGCGCCTTAAGCATAACTTCCCGATCACTATGGTAAAAGGCCCGGGCCAATCCGTAATGCATGTCGGGATCGTCGTTAAACTGTTTCAACGCTTTTTGGAAAAAGTCCCCCGCCAGGGCGAAATCGTTTTTGTCCAGCGCCAGATTGCCGGCGGCAATATATGCCTCGCGGCATTCGGGATCTCTGGCTATTATATTATTAAAAAATTCATCCAGAACGGTCCTTGGTTCCGCACCCAGTAACAACAAAGCCTCTCCCAAGGCCACAATATCAACCGAGTTCAGACCCGTCAGCCCCCGCGCCCGACCATAACTGATCATCCGCCCCAGGATATCCTGCGCTTTGTCAACCTTGCCATTATAAAGGTAGATGGTGTGCCCTAACTTATAAAAATGCAGCTTCATCGTGAAACGCCGCAAAATCTGCTCAAAGGCATCCAGCGCCTCGTCATACCGCCCAACCGCCAGCAATGTCTTGAGATAAAGAACACGCCAGCTCAGATCATAACTTCTTTCCTCCATTGCCTTTTGGGCGTTTTCCAGGCATTGAGCATATTGACCGGACCGAAACTGTTGATGGGCGTCTTCAATATTTGATGTCTGAGCCTGGAGTTTTTCAAAAGGCAACATACATAAAATAAGGAGGAGGCCTGAATTCAGGTACCATGTGCGGCTTTGAGCTCTCATATCGATCTTAATTTACAAATAACCTGATCATCATCAGCGCATAATATAACCGTTTGGCTTACTTGTAGTTATAAACGTTTTATTTTATTATAGATTGCATAATAAAAAATTTTTGAAAAATTTCATTATTTTTTGGGGTTGGCTAATACTACAGCGCCACATGGCAGTTTTTAAGACAAAAACCGCGTTTTTGATACTGATAATGCTGTTGACATATCCTCAAAAGGCCTGAGTGGCGCTGTAGAACTAAAAATTTAGGATTTTTATAAAGGTAATAACAGTTATTATAAATTCGAATGTTTTTTCGCCCCTCAAATAACTGTAACAATTTTATCACCAAGTACTTATGCAAATTCGACGTCCGCATTTTTCACCTATCTCCTTTTGACTGAAGTGGTTATGGGTGTAATGCTTCAGACGAAATTGGACATTTCCTGGATTTGAATTAGTATGTAGTTCAAAGATAAAGATAAGGAAGTAGTCATGAAAAACAAGCGAAAAAGGTTTACCGCCGGGGAAAAAGTGAAGCTCCTGCGGCTGCATCTGCTGGAAAAACAGCCCATTTCGGACATCTGCGACCAGCACGGGCTGAATCCCAACGTCTTTTATCGCTGGCAAAACAGTTTTTTGAAAACGGCGCCGCCGCCTTCGACTAAGCGGGCAACGGACGTAAAGACAGTCAATCCAAGAAGTTAGAGGAGAAAATCTCCCGCCTGCAGGCCAAATTGTCTCACAAGGACGAGGTAATCGCCGAGATCATGGCCTCGCATGTGGCTTTAAAAAAGTCTTGGCGCGGCGAATCAATCAGAAGTCTGACTTTCGCGATGCCTTCGAGATCTGTGACGGCCTTCGACGAGAGATATACACCGGGATGGTGTACGTGCCCGAGCCTTCGATCCAGCGATTACGGCAGGTTTTGTCTCGGCGACGTCATTTCGTCAGGCTTTGCACAAGCCAGGTAAATGCGGCCAAATATCTGTTGCGGTCGATAGGTATGGGCGGAGAGGCGGCTTCCCTGAAAAGCAACTTGGCCTGGCAGAGATTGATGAGGCGCCCTGCGGTTGCTTCCCTGCGACAGTAGTTAGCGATGCACCAAGATGTCTGGCGGATGGCTCAAGAAAAGGTCCGGTCCCTCGAAAAAGAGTTGTCCGGTGTCCTAAAGCCCTTTCAGGAGACCGCGGAGCTTTTGCAGAGTACCCCTGGGATCGGACCGATAACGGCGGCTAGATAGTTCCTGTTGCGGAAAGCGGAGATTTTTGTATTAGATTTTCTCAGAAACATCTTTAACGCGGCCTGCGCTTTCTTACGCTCTCGGACGGTCGTATTTTGCCA
>Ga0111186_1074_pt1 | contig 15860 bp, 11 predicted proteins | sample DeeMarSWOR324_28_FD_80243 | JGI IMG/M metagenome (GOLD analysis project Ga0111186, IMG submission 80243) | Phycisphaerae bacterium SM23_30 | reverse complement strand
GTGGGGAAGGGCCGTAGGTTTGGAGGGGACGTCTGATGCTGAGGTACTGGGCGTGCCAGGCGTTGGTGCTGTAGCCGCCGCCGAGGGTCATGACGAGGGGTATCTGTCGCTGGAGGGAGGCGTCGATGACCATGGCGTCGCGCTGGACGAGGCCGGATTCGGTCATTTGCAGAGAAGCTAAGGGGTCTTCGGCGAGGGTATCGCAGCCGGCCTGAAAGAAGACCATATCAGGTTGGGCCAATTCGAAGAGGCGGGGCAGTTGTTCGGCGAGGAGGTTGAGGTAGGTCTGGTCGTCGGCGCCGGGCTGGAGTTCGATGTCGATATTGCTTTTTGGTTTGGGGAAGGGATAGATGTCGCCCTGGTGCATGGAGAAGGTGAAGGTGTTTTTATCAGGGCCCAGGCAGAGGACGGTGCCGTTGCCCTGATGGACATCAAGATCAATGATGAGGGTTTTTTGGATGAGTTTTTCGCTCTGGAGGGAGCGGACGGCGATGGGGATGTCGGCGTAGATGCAGAATCCCTCGCCGGCGTGGGGATGGGCATGGTGGAAGCCGCCGCCGAGGTTGACGGCGATTTTTCGTTTGAGGGCCAGGCGGGCGGCCAACAAGGTGCCGGCGGAGGCGTAACGAAAGGGCATCAGCAGTCCCCGATTGATTATGCGGGCGGGCAGGGCGGCCATCAGCGGCGCTTCCAAGAAGGCGGCCACCATGCGGGGGCTTTTGAGGCTGACGAGGAATTCGGGGGTATGGACCCGCAGGATAGCGTCGTCGTCGAGGGGCCGGGGGGCAAAGACATTCTTTTCGTTAAGCAAACCATCTTTAATTAACTGCTGATAGATGCGCCGGTATTTTTGGGTGTCGTAGGGATGCAGTTTTTCCAGGCCTGCCAAGTCGATCAGGTACTTATCGGAATAAACAACCGCGAGGGACATAGCGGGGGGTATCCTCGGTCATAAATCAAGGGCGACAAATTATACGGCCGGACGTAATTATCTGCGCTATCGAAACTTGTAATATATTACGAGTCAATAGAATATACTAAAGTTTTGCCAAATATAGTTTCGCACGGTGCGGTTATACCGGTGGTTATTATAACATCGTGGGCGGTCCGGGCCAGTGATTTTGCAGGCTGCGGGGGGCAAAATATTTCTTGCTTGAGAAATATGATTTATGATATAATAAGATTTTTGGATGGAGATGTGTCGAATAAGCATAATACAGATGAAATTAAACACCATTTCAATATATTGACGTAAAGGAGACCGATGTGAGATTAGCAACTTATGTATTAATATTGGGGGCAGGAGTGTTGGTGGGGATGGCGGCGTGCGGCGGGAATAATGAGCAGCCTCTGCCGGCGGCCCCAGCGGCGGCTGAACCAGGGGCGGTTGCCCCGGTGGCGCAGGCGCCGCCGGAGACCTTGGAAAAGCCCGGCCAGACGGCGGTGGAAAAGGTTCAGCAGGAGGCGGTAGAACGACCCACCCAGACCCAAACTACACCCCCGCCTGAGCAGACCGCCCAGCAGACCGTTCAACAGCAGGCGATTACTCCTCCCCAGCCGACGGAACCCAAACTAGCTTTAGAAACGGAAAAGGCCAAGCTCAGCTATACCCTGGGGGTAAGCGTGGGAAACAGCCTCAAACAACAGGGTTTTGATGTAGATTTAGATATATTTATGCAGGGGGTGGCGGATATTCTGGCCGATAAGGAACTGGCCTTGACCAACGAAGAGATGAGTAAAGTTATGATAGCCACCCAGGAGCGTCAGATGAAGGAACGTCAGGAGCGCATGCAGAAGATACTTGAGGAAGGCGAAGCTTTTCTGGAAGAGAACAAAAAGAAGCCCGGGGTGGTGACGCTGCCGAGCGGTCTGCAATATAAGATCATCCAGCCGGGGACGGGCGCTGTTCCGGTAGCGACCGACAAAGTCCGAACCCACTATCGGGGCACGTTAATCAACGGGGAGGAATTTGACAGTTCCTATGCGCGGGGCGAGCCGGCGGAGTTTGGGGTCATGCAGGTTATCCAGGGCTGGCAGGAGGCGCTGCAGATGATGAAGGTAGGGGCCAAGTGGGAACTATACGTGCCGGCGGGACTGGGCTACGGGGAACGAGAGCCCAGCCCCAAGATTCCGGCGAATTCAGCGCTTATTTTTGAGATAGAGCTGCTGGATATATTAAAGTAGCGTTTTAATGTGTTCTCCCAACGTCGCCCTGAGCTATGGCTGCGTTCAGGGCGACACGGGAGGATTTAAGCCCATCAAGCTATTTCTACAGGCAGTAATATTGTGAGGAGTAATTTTCTGCGCCGGCGCGATGGGTAATATTTCAAGAGGAGATGAATTGCAACGGGAGTTTTGCGAGGTGTGCTTTGGGGGGTGTTTGGGGGAAGAATTTTTTTGTTATAATGGGTAAGCGGATTTAATTTTGGCGTTTGGTATTGGGCAAACGGATGTGGGCGGTGACGGGTCGGTGGTCGGAAGGGTAGCGGCCGTCGCGTTGGTCATGCAGGATTTCCGCCTGGAGGACGCGGGCGTCGGGCAGGGTAAAGATATAATCGATTTTGGCGCCGGCCGGGGGGTTGCGCACCTGGAAGCCGCCGCCGGTGGCAACGTATTCGTGGTCGGGATATTTCAGGCGGAAGGTGTCGATCAGGGGGACAGGGGTTTTGTTTTGGGTGGGGGGATTTCCATCCAAATCAGTATGGCCTTTGAGGTATGTGATGACGGTATTATCCTCAGCAGCGTTGAAGTCGCCGGTGACCACGACAGGATCGGGGTGTTTTCGCTGCTGGATGCGCCGGGCCAGAAGATGAGCGCTTTGGATCCGGGAGGTTTGAGACCGGTGGTCAAAATGGGTGTTGTAGAGATAAAAGGGTTGTTGGTTTTTTTTATCCACTAATCGGGCCCAGGTGCAGATACGGGTAATATCGTTGCCCCAGTGTTTGGAGCCGGGGACCTGGGGGGTATCGGAGAGCCAGAAGGTCCGGGAATCAATCAAATCGAACTTATCCTGCCGATAGAGGATAGCGGCGTATTCACCGGCGGTATTACCGTCGTCGCGGCCGACACCCACCTCGGCGTATTCGGGCAGGGCGGCGCGGATTTGGTCAAGCTGGAAGCGCAGGGCCTCCTGCAGCCCGATCACGTCGGGGTTATGTTTGCGGAGGACATCGAAGACCATCCGGCGTCGGTTTTCCCAATGGTTAATGCCGTCGCGGGCGGTGCCGTAACGAATATTAAAGGACATGATCTTTAGATCCCAGTAATCGGCAGCGGTCCGATCAAGAGAGTCGGCTTTAATGCACGAGCAGGAAATAAAACTTAGACTTGCCCATAAACAGGAGAGAAAAATATTGCTAAGACGCCTATCAGTCGCAGGAGGCCGTGTTTTTTGATGCATGCTAATCACTCGTGTCGGAGGGATTCGATGGGGTCCATGTGGGCGGCGCGGTAGGCGGGGTAGAGGCCGAAGATGATGCCGACGGCGCCGGAGATGCCAAAGGCCAAGATGAGAGAAAGGGGGGTGACCACGGTGGGCATATTGGAGTAGTGGGTGACGAAATAGGGGATCAAGATCCCGATGATGATTCCCAGGAGGCCGCCGGAGAGGGTGAGCATGACGGTTTCGGAGAGGAACTGGAAGATAATGTCGCGTCGTTTGGCGCCCATAGCGCGGCGGATGCCGATTTCGCGGGTGCGTTCGGAGACGCTGGCGAGCATGATGTTCATGATGCCGATGCCGCCGACCAAGAGGGAGATGGCGGCGATGGAGCTGAGGACGATGGTATAAATGCGTTTGGATTTTCGGGCCTGGCGGAGGAGCTCAAAGGGGACCACGACCTGATAGTCTTTTTTGGTGTGGGTGCGATCTAAAATGGATTCCAGGATTTGCTGGGTGATGGGGATTTGGTCGATAGAGCCAACTTTTACGGTAACTTCCTGGAGTTCGACTCTTTCGGTGGTGCGGGTGGTGCCGGGATATTGCACCTGGGTTTCGCCGAAGATATTCTTGAAGGTGGTCAGGCAGATATAGACGTTGCCGATCAGACCGCTGGCGTGGGTGTCGGAGGCGATCATATTAGCGGCGTCCTCGGAGCCGAGGCTGGTGGCGCCGATGGAGGTGACCACGCCGACGACCTGATAATAAGCCCCTTTGACCTTAATGTCACGGCCCAAAGGATCATCCACGATAAACAACTGATCGGCGACCTGCTCGTCAACGACGCAGACATTGCGGCGATATTCCATGTCCTGGGCGGTGAGAAAGCGTCCCCGCAAGAGGTGGACGGGCGCGACTTCGGGATACCAGGGGACGGTGCCGACGATGTCCATCTGGGCTTTGCGCATGCGATACCAGGCCTGTTCGGTCATGCGGAAAAGGGGCACGACCACCTGGACATTGGGGATGGTTTCGCGAAAGCTTTCGGCATCGTCGTAGGTCAGGCCGTACTGGCTTAAGGATTCGGTCTCGGCGGTAATGGTTTGGGTGGCGGGCGGTTTGACGGTTTTGACGATGACGTTGGTGCTGCCGAGCTTGGCGATGGCCGCCTGGGCCTCCTGACTGGCGCCCTGGCCAATAGCCAGCATAGCGATGACCGAACACACGCCAAAAACGATGCCCAGGGTAGTCAGGGTGGAGCGGAGGCGGTGCATCCAGAGGCTTTTGCCGCCTAATTTAACGGTACGTTTTAAGCGGAACCAAAACATAGTTTATATCATTTCCGGGTGGTTGTTTTTTTCATAAAAGCCGTTAAAACGGTTATGAAAAAAGCGGGATAATTCTTGCCCCTCGACAAAACGAGGGGTAAATAAAAATTTTCGTTTGGCGACCTCCGTTTTAAGGCCGGGGGTTGATTACAATATTAAGTTTCCACGGGCGGAATTTGGGCGTGGGTCTCAACTTTTTCGGGTCGGTGTCTGCCGTTTTTTTCGATGCGTTCGATGCGGCCGTCCAGCAGGTGAATGATGCGTTCGGCGCGTTGGCCGACGCCGGCGTCATGCGTAACGACGATCAAGGTTTTGCCCTGCTCGCACAAGCTATTGAGGAGTTTAAGGATATCTTTACCGCTTTCGGTGTCGAGGTTCCCGGTGGGTTCGTCAGCCAGGATGATAAGGGGGTCATTGGCCAGGGCCCGGGCGATGGCGACGCGTTGCTGCTGCCCGCCGCTGAGTTCAAAGGGTCGGTGTTTGAGCCGGTCGGAGAGGCCGACCATGTCGGCCAGTTGGCGGGCCTTTTGTTCGCTTTTACCTTCGGGCCAACCCTGATAAAACATGGGGACCTCAATATTTTCGATGATATTAAGCTGAGGGATGAGGTTATAAGATTGGAAGATGAATCCAATGCGTTGACCTCTGATATAAGATAATTCATCATCGGAGAGATTGGAGACGTCGCGATCGCCGAGGAAATATCGGCCGCTGGTGGGTCGATCGAGACAGCCCAGCACGTTAAGCAAGGTGGACTTGCCGGAGCCGCTGGGGCCCATGATGGCGGCGTATTCGCCTTCTTCGAAGGTCAGGTCCATATCGCGCAGGGCGGGTACGGTAAAGGTCCCTAACTGATATTCCTTACAAAGTTTTTCAATTGATACAATTGCCATATTGCTCAGATCTATTCCTTTATTTTCAAGTTTTTCCGGAAAGAGACAGCTTAACTGTTTAACTGTCCACAGGCCGTGCCGGGTTTATTTAAACGGTAAGGGCCGTTATTTTCAATAAGGTTATTTATCCGGATTTTTGTCGGGATCAGGAGCCGGCTCTTTACCTTGTGAGTTCAAGGGGGGCATTCTATTCTGGAGCTGGGGCAGGGTAGATTCTCCCGTCCGGATGATTTCTTCGGTTCGGCTGCCTTCTGCTCCTCTGATTCGTTCCTGCCCTTCTCCAGAGCCTTCTCTTTGTCTTCTGATGCCTTCGAGACCGCCTTCTCTATCTCCGCGGCGGCCTCTTTGTTGCATCATTTCTTCCAATTGGGCGGGATCAAGAGTAGGGCGCCGGCCTTCACCTTCCATCGATCTCAGGCCTCTGGTTCTGGTGGAAGACGGCAGGGCGCCGGCTCTGCCCTCCAGGGCTTTTTCGATTATTTCTCTTTTTTCCATTTCAAACTGATCGATAGTTTGATTCTGGACTTTGGGATTCATGGAGACTTTCTCGCCCACTTCGAGGCCGGACTTGATCTCAATATAATTATTATTAAAAGGACCCACCTGCACTTCCCGCTCTTCCAGGGCGCCGCCTTCTTTTATAACATAACATACCTTTTTATTGCCGACATTGGCGACGGCCTGGACCGGCAAGCATACGACGTCTTTGAGCCGGTCGATGATAATTTCCACCTTGGCGGACATGCCGTCGCGGACCTGGGAATGGGGGCCGTCGATACTAACCATGGTGACATAGACCTTGAGATCGCTGCTGCTCATCCAGCGATCCAGAGCACTGGGCAAAAGGGCCACTTTATAAACGGTGCCGGTGAAGGTTATGTCGGGATAGGCGTCGAAGGTAATCAGGGCGACCTGGTTGGGCTCGATCATATCGATCCAGGCCTCGTGGACCTTGACTTTAACGGCCATTTCAAAGGTGCTGGGGATGGTGATGAGTTTCTGTCGATTGCGGACCGTACCGCCCAGTTGGACGAAATTCGAGGTCATGCCGCCTCGTCCGCCGCTTTCCCGGCCATAGACCACCATGCCGGCGGCGGGGGCGCGCATGATACAGGCGTCGAGGGATTTTTTAGTCCGGACGAGGTTTTCTTCTTCGCGTTTGAGCCTTACTTCGGCACTGTTGTTGCGGGCCTCGGCCTGGGCGAGCCGGGCTTCGGCCATGGCCCGGGCGCGTTTGGTCTGGCGGATGGCTTCCTGGTAGTTGCTGTAGAGCTGCTTGGCCTGTTTGTTAAAATCATATTCCAGGAACAATTCAAAGGCCGTTTGGCGGCTTTGCAGATTTCGGACGGCCTGATTGTAAGCCGCCTCATCGGCGTCCAGCTCCATCTTGGTGACGTAATTGTTTTCGTAAAGTTTTCGGGTGCCGGCCAGTTTGCTGTCGGACCGCTGCAGGCTTTCCCGGGCATTTTCGATGGAATTTTGCAGGTCGCGCAAGTTCTGGAGGGCTTCGCCTTTGTTTTCCTCGCTGACATTCTCCAGAACGGTGACATCCACTTCCGGGATAATGATGGCTTCGTTGCCGTCATTCTGGGCCAGGATTTCCTCCGCCAGAGCGGTACCCAGATATTTTTTCAGGTCCATCAGGGCGAACTGCTCTCTCAGTTGGGCCGCGGTGATATCGCTAATATTCTGCTCGATCTGGATTTCGATGTTGCGGACGGCTTCTTCAAAGGAGGCCTTGGCGGTGTTATAACTCATATCCTTCTGGATATATTGTTCTTTGAGACCGGAGGAATCCAGCTCCACCAGGATCCTGCCGTTTTTGACATCTTCTTCGGTGATAATGGTGCCTTCATCGACTAAAGAGATGATGGTGATATCACGTCCTTCGACCTGACAGATAATATTGGTAGAGTAGCGGGCCTCCGCTTCGCCGGATTCGGTGACGCTGATGGTCAAATCGCGCCGCTGGACCTCGAAGGTCTGGGGGGAGGCGTCGGGGACGACCACTTCGGAGAAACGGTTTCGCGCCAGGATCGCCCCGCCGGCCACTACGATAACCGCAGCGATAACCAAATAGAGGCGGGTTTTATTTTTATTTACTTTTGGTCTCGGTTGGGCCATTAGACGATTCTCCTGTCTGCATATTATGCAACAAATATAATCCTAATAATTTAAATCCCCTTGTCTTTTTGGGGTGCTCCTTGCTCTGGCAACTGCTCCTGTCCCCGAATACCCGGCGGCTCTCTTATTTGCCCGCCTGGACCTTCACCCCTTGTTCTCTGACCTGCCCTTTGTCCTGTCGGCATGCCACCCTCCTCAGGGCCCATTCTTTGGCCCCGACCTCTTCTCATGGGCCGCGCGCCTTCGGCATCCGCCGCCGGTTGGTTGCCCCTACCTCCTTCCAGGGCCCTGTCAATCATCTCATTCCTCTGTTGTTCTATCTGTCCTTCTGATTCCGCCTGGCGCGTCATTATCAATGACACCAGCTCGCCAGCCTCCAGGCCGTCTTTGATTTCAATGAAGTTATTATTATAAGCACCCACTTCCACGGTCCGTTCCTGGCGGCTGCCGTCGGCTTTCAGCACATAGCTGACTTTCTTACCTGCGGCGCTGGCCACCGCCTGCACGGGCACGCATATTACACCTTCCAGCTTATCGACGATGATCTCCACCTGGGCGTTCATCCCATCCCGTATCTCCGGATGCACCCCGTCGATGCTCACCATTGTATCATACACTTTCACATCGCTGCCGCTTACACGCCGATCAAAGGCACTGGGCATCGCCGCCACGTCATATACCTCTCCCGTAAACAATTCTCCCGGATACGCACTGAGGGTAATCAGGGCCGCCTGACCGGGCGTCACCATATCGATCCACTTCTCGTTCACCTTCACCCGCACCACCATATCATGGGCACTGGGTATGCTGATCAATTTCTGGTGATTACGAACCGTCGCGCCCAGTTCGATAATATTCGATCGATCCCCGCCTCGTTGCTGGAAGTTTTCCTTGCCGTATAAGACGATCCCCGGCGCCGGGGCCCGCACCACACAGGCATCCAGGGATTTTTTAATCCGCTGCCAATCTTCCTCTTCTCGTTGTAAGGAATTTTTCCGGTTATCCAGCCGCGCCTCCGCCTGGGCCAGTTTGGCCGCCGCCATCGCCTCCACCCGCGCCGTCCTTCGCTTCGATTCCTGGCAGTTGCTCAACAACTGCTTCGACTCTTTGATGAACTCATAATCCCAGAACAACTGTAACGCCGTCCTCCTACTCTCCAGCGACCGCTCCGCCTGGTTATACGCCGCCTCGTCCGCATCCAGCTCCATCTTTGTCACATATTTATTCTCGAAGAGCTTCCGCGTCCCCGCCAGTTTGCTATCCGCCCGCTGTATGTCCTCGACCCCCTTTTCGATTCCATTGCGCAACTCCCGCAATTTCTGCAGCGCCTCCCCCAACGCATTCGGATCCGCATCCAAAACCGTCGCCTCCACCTCCACCTGAAACAGGTCCTGTTTCAGTTCATCCTGTTCTATCAACCCGGCCGCCAAATCCTCCCCCAAATACCTTTTTAAATCCATCAAGGCAAACTCTTCGTCCAGCTTGGCCGCCATGATATCGCTGTTATTTTGCTCGATCTGGATTTCCAGGTCCCGCAAGGCCCCTATGTACTCCGCCCTCTCCTCATTAATATCCATGTCCTTTTCTAAAAATTCATCCTTCAATTCCGCACTGTCCAATTCCACCAGTACCGTTCCCTTCTCCACGTCCTCTTCGGTCAGAATCATCCCCTCATCGATCAAATAAACGATCGTTATCCCCGACTCTTCCACCTCGCAAAGGACATCGGTGGTATAGCGGGTCTTTACTTCCCCGCTTTCCACCACACTGATGGTCAGGTCCTGGCGGGCCACTCTGTACGCCCCCAGCGAGGACATGTCCGCCTCGCCGCGCACCAGCCGGCCTTTGGCTAAAATAATCCCGGCCGTCACCCCCACCACCGCTATTATTATATAGAGATACCATTTTTTCTTATTTGGTTTTGTTATCGGTTTGGTCATTCTCGGTTTCTCCTGTTTCGGTAAAGAAATCCTGGTACCAGAATCCGTCGTTATTAACCTGCAGTACGCCGATGTCGCGGAGGAACTCCAGTTTAGCGACCGTATGATCGATCAAGGCCGCGGTGGTGCTGTTTTCGGCCTGGAGAAGAGAATCCTGGGCTTCGACCACATCACGCGGGGTGGCCTGGTTATATTGCAACATCATGCGGGAGCTCTCGGCTCGTTGTCTGGCGACATCCAGGCTTCTTAGCTGGAGGTCATAACTGACGGCGGTTCTTTCCAACTGCCGCAGGGCGTCGCGGACGTCCAGTTTAATGCGGTCGATTTCTTCCTCATAGCTGCGTTTTTCCCGGGTCAGACTGATAACGGACGAACGGTAGGAATTGCGCTGGGATTTGCGATCCAGCAGCAGATCCGTTTGCAACCCCAAAGAATAGGTTCCTTCATGGAACATAAATTTGCCGAACTGGTTTTCGGGGGCGGAGGCATTGGTGCTGGCGGTCAGGTCGAGGCTGATCCGCAGGTTGTCCTGGGCGATCATGACCTGGCGTTCGGCATCAATAAGCTGATCCTGGATATTAAGAAAATCCAGGCGGTGGGACAGAGCAACATCTATCGACTCATCGACATCGTACTGATAGGCGGTAATCCCCACTTCGCGTAAAACCAGAAGTTCATTAGGATCCAATTCCATGGGGGTTTCGATGGGGATTCCCAGTAATATTTTAAAATTATCGAGGGTCTGCTTATAGTTTTGTTCGGCCTGTCTGAGATTATCTTCGCCGCGGAGTCGGCTTTGCTGAACCTGGGCGAAATTCAGCAGGGTTATTCTTTCGGCCTCCACCATCATTTGCTGGCGTCTTTCATCATCGACGAGGTTGATGAGGTTTCTTTCGGCATTGGCGACATTATCCCGCTGCTGGAGGACGCGGTAATACTGGGAGATGATATTGACGACGAAGGTTTTGCGAAAGCGGCTGAAGTTGCGCAGCTGGTAGATCATACTTCTTTCGGATTGGGTGAGGTTTTCCTGGGCGATTTTTCGGCCGGCGCCCTGGAGCAGCGGCTGTGACACCGAGGCGCTGATGACCGAGCCCAAGGAAGCTCTGGGGTCGCCGGTAAGGTAGCGGAACCAGTCGGAGGCGAGGCTGAGCGAGATACTGGCCCCATCGGCCAGGAGCTGGCTGATGCTGAAGGAGCCGTCGGCGGCGAGGCTTTCACTCGTGGCCGACCGTCTGTAATCGCCGCCGAAGATGCCCCTCAACCGCGGTTCATAGTTATGGCGGGCCATCGACAGGCTCAGGGCGCTGCTGTAGAGGGATTCCTTCTGGCTCTGGTACTGACGGCTCATGGCGGTGGCCACACTAACCGCCTGTTCCAGTGACAACACGCCCGAAGCGGGTAATAACTCATTGGGGTCCGGGGGGATGTCCTCCGGAGAGGGTTCGACGTCGCTGATGCGGAAATTGGCCTTGACGCCGAACTCGTCCTGCCATTTTTCGTCGATTATGTTATAGACTTCTTTGTCGGCATCATCCTTATAATACTGGGGGCTGCAGCCGGCCAGATAGATCGCAACTGCGGCAAAACAGACTATAAGAATCCCGGATAACCTATAATGCTTGTTAATAATCATTTAATTTCTTGCAATACTCCAGTCAAAGGCATGAATAACTTTAAATATATAAAGTTTTAAATTATAGCACTGATAAACGCCGATGTTTAGCAAAATTTTCCAATTATTTAAATCGTTACTACACAAGAAATTACGTAAATACCTTTCTATATTGAACCGGCGGATATACCCATTTTTCGACGGATGCCGGGCTGTTGGGAGGCAGTTTTGAAAACGAGATGTCGGATAATCGTGGTTTATCATTAAGTTCTTATTCTAAAAATACTTATGTTTTTCTCGCGTCTGTTTCGCCCTGTTTTTTTTCGCCATCCGGCACCGGTTTGCACCGGTAATGTTTCTAATTATAAGATACAAATATTCTTACCATGTATAACGCCATATATAGCCATTTATTGCTGCTATTACTCAACTTGACTGACATTTAGACGGTCATGTTGAGCACAGGGAGGCATCGGGCCTGGGGACAGGATTTTACCCCGTTGCGAGAGGCTAAGATTCATCGCTGCACTCAGAATGACAAGTTTCGTATGTTTTTGTCATAGCGAGACTTATATAAAAAACCAGTCAAGTTGAGTTATTTATTTCCTTTCGGCGGCGATCAGGGTTGTTTTGGTATCTTTTATCTTTTTAAGCGGCGTGGTCCAGAGATAGATCGTATGCTCGGCGTAGCCCTCTTCGGGGATCTGCACGACCTTGTCCGGCTTGACGCCTTCCATGTTGAAGTCGTGGGAGACGATTCGAGAGCCGGGTTTTAGCTTTTCCAACTGGGGGATCAGCTTGACGTTCAAAGTGGGCAGCAGGTAAAGAGTAATCACGTTGGCCTGGCTGAGGTCCAGCGTAAAGATGTCCTTCTGCTCAATGGTGACCAGATGGCCGACGTTATTTTTTCTGACGTTTTCGCGTGCTTCTCTGACCCGAACCGGATTGATATCATACCCCACCGCCCGGCAGCCGTATTTTTTGGCCGCGGTCACCACGATCCGCCCGTCGCCGCAGCCCAGGTCGTACACCAGATCGCTCTTTTTGACCTGTGCCAACTCCAGCATTTTGTCCACCACCTCCTGGGGGGTGGGCACGTAGATCACGTCCGGCTCCCGGATATACTTTAATTCTTCCTGCGGCTGTTCTTTTTGGGCTTTTTTCTTGAGGGTGATGCTCAGCCCGGCTCCCAACTGAAAAAAGGCCGTTTCAAAATCGGCACTGGTGGTTATGGCCTCGGTAAAGCCCCGCATCCCCCTATCACCCATGCCTACGTTATGGGCCAGGATCAAGCCGCCGGGCCGCACCAGCGAATTCAGCTTTTCAAAATAATCGAGGTATCCTTCTTTGTCGGCGTCAATAAAGAGAACGTCAATCGGATCATTCAGTTCGGTTACTTTTTCGTGGGCGTCTCCTATGACCACCGTGGCCAGATCCGCCACCTCCGCGCGTTTGAAATTAAGCCGGGCTATCTTCGCCACTCTTTCGTCAATTTCAAAGGTAACCAATTCCCCGTCGGTATTCTTCAGGGCCATACAAAACCAAAGCCCCGAGCACCCGACCGAGGTTCCCAGCTCCACCACCCGTTTGGCGTCCACCGCCTCGGCGAGAATCCGCAGCATCTTGCCGTCCTGTTCGGGGACGATCATGCCGCCCCGGCCTTGGCTTTGGTAAATGTCGTCAAGCACAGCGAGTATCTTCTTTTCTGCTTCCGTCTTTGGAATCGTCTTCTGGCCGGCGGGGGTACTTCTACGGAAACCTTGTCTTCTTTGCCAGCCCCATTCGGCGCCAACCGACAGAGGATCTTCTGCGATATTTCCTAATAGATCAGGCGGAGGATTTTTCCCGCCCTCGCTATCATTCACCCGCAATTCGATTGCCTGGGCATTGATCCCCTCCACCGGCACAAGCAGAAATCTCACCCCTGCCAAAAATACCAACGCCCACGCCAATCCCAAGCAGAAAGACATCTTCTTCAACATTTCTTACTCCTTAAATAATCAGCACTTAAAATAACTTCCTCTTGGCTCATACATTTCGACATAGAACCAGGAACGGCACGTATATTAATCCGATTTTCTCCAAAAAGCTAGACCTACTTTGCCGTTCCTTCATTTCAGTTAAAACGAACCATCCAGGATTATATTGCCCAAAATTTTTTATGAGAAGAATCTCCCGATTTTACATTGGGGCTAATTTTATTATTTTCGCATATTACCGGTGGGGCGGAGGGGGGCTGGTTGCGCTCGGGATGACGATGCCCGGCCAAACGAGTATAACGGCGGCGGCGAGGGGTGATTCTGCGATTAATTTTGGGAGGGGGATTATTTATTTTTGGGGGTTGCGGATATTTTTCCGAGGATGGTATTCTGGCAGCGGGCGATTTGGTTTTCATCGATGGAGAGCCAACGACAACGGCCGAAGCAGTTGTCATAAAGGTCCAAGACACAAGCAATATGGGTTTTTTTCTCAACGTCCCAGAGGGCGCCGTCGGGTTTGATGAGCAGCGGTTTCAGTCTGCTTTGTTTGAGGGGTTCTTTTCGCTTAAGGACCATGGCAAAATACTCTTTGATTTTAGTATTATAATTTATGGCAGGGGCAGGGGGAAAACAAGCTTTTTTTATAAGTAATTATGGGACGGGGAGTTGGGGGTGAAAGGAAGTTTTGGGGGGGTGTTGTAAGCGGTTGTTTTTTAGGATTAAAGGGAAGCGATTAGGGCATTTCGTTCTATATATGGCGGGGAATTTTGGGTAGAATAGGTCGCGTCCGGGACGGATCATGGTGAAGTCGGAAAGGGTTTGATTTTGAAAGAAGGGTTTGCAAAATCGGCATTTGGCATATTTTTTGATATACAGGAGCGCAAGAGATGGAGCTATGGCATATCTGGGTGATCGCGGCGATAGTATTGTTTATTCTGGAGATATTTACGCCGGCGTTTGTGGTGGCGTGTTTTGGAGTGGGGTGTCTGGCGTCGGGCCTGGCGGCGTATCTGGAGGCGGATATTAAGTGGCAGGTGGGGATATTTTCGGCGGCGACGGCGGTGGTGCTGATCGTCATTCGGCCTTTGTTTTTAAAATATTGCTATTCCAAAAGCAGCAGGATTAAGACCAACGTGGAGGCGCTGGTGGGGGCGACGGGGGCGGTTTCGGAAAGGATTGATCCGCAGGCGGAGACGGGGCGGGTCAAGGTGGGCGGGGACGACTGGCGGGCGATATCGGCAGAGGGTAGAGAAATCGCGGCGGGAGCAAAGGTCAAGGTGGTGAAGGTGGAGGGGGCGAAGGTGTATGTTAAAAGGGTATGAGGGGAAGATAGAAGTTAGAAGATAGAAGGTAGAAGATAGAAAGGAGAAGATACGGGGTTCAGGACATTTAATGATTTAATAGTATGGCGAAAGGCACATGAATTTGTATTGTCCGTTTTACAGAATTTCCGCCAATTTTCCTAAACAGGAAGTATATGGATTAACCTCACAATTTCGCAAAGCGTCCGTTTCCATCCCGGCTAATATAGCGGAAGGGTATGTTAAAAAGAGCAAAGCGGATAAGATGAGATTTTTTAATATGGCACAGGGATCTCTGGAAGAAAGCAGATATTACTGTATTTTGGTGAAAGATTTGGATTATGGGGACACAAAAGCACTTTTATTACAAATCGACGAAGTTGGCAAATTGTTAAATACTTATGTTAAGAAGATCAAAGATTCGATGGATGAAGGTAGAAGATAGAATAAATTTGGCAGGTTTCGAGAAAGGAAGGCATGAGGTTATGACGACGGTTTTGATTATACTGGGAGTAATAGCGCTATTTGTGATCATATTTGCGTTGCAGGGATTGAAGATTGTGCAGCAGGCGGAGACGATGGTGATCGAGCGGCTGGGCAGGTATCACCGGACGCTGACGTCGGGGGTGAATATTATCTGGCCGATTTTCGACAAGGCGCGGAAGATAGAATGGCGGATACTCAGAGACGACATAAGAGTAACCAAGCTTCTGGATCGGATAGATTTGCGGGAGAACGTGTATGATTTTCCCAAGCAGAACGTGATCACCAAGGACAACGTAACGATCGAGATTGACGCCTTGTTGTATTTTCAGATAACGGATCCGGTGAAGGGGGTGTATGAGATCAGGAATTTGCCGGACGCCATTGAAAAGCTGACCAAGACGACGCTGCGGAACGTGATCGGGGAGCTGGATTTGGACGAGACGCTGACGTCGCGGGATACGATCAACCAGAAGCTGCGGGTGATATTAGATGAGGCGACGGACAAATGGGGGGTGAAGGTGAATCGGGTGGAGCTGCAGGATATTATACCGCCTCAAGATATTAAGGAGGCGATGGAGAAGCAGATGCGGGCGGAACGGGACCGGCGGGCGGCGATTCTGGAGGCGGAGGGGATGAAAAGGGCGCGGATTCTGGAGTCGGAGGGGGTTCGGGAGTCTCAGATCAACCGGGCAGAGGGTCAAAAGAAGGCGAAGGTGCTGACGGCGGAGGGGGAAGCGGAGGCGCGGGTGAAGGTGGCGCAGGCGGAGGCGGAGGCGATCGACAAGATCACGGAATCGCTCTCGGCGAGCAAGGGC
>Ga0111186_1073_pt1 | contig 15874 bp, 11 predicted proteins | sample DeeMarSWOR324_28_FD_80243 | JGI IMG/M metagenome (GOLD analysis project Ga0111186, IMG submission 80243) | Phycisphaerae bacterium SM23_30 | reverse complement strand
TCATCCCAGGCCTTATCTTATATCTAAGCCAGACTCCCGCCGGTTATACCGGTCCTTCTCAACATCTAATCCAAGCCGCTGCCATGATATGTAACTTCTTTATCGCTTTCCCGGCTGTCCTGGCTCATTTCCGGGCCCAAGCCATCATCAAACCTATCGTTATCCGCCTTATGCCCGCGGCCCTGTTCGGCATATGCCTGGGAGTCGCCCTTAGCAACAGCTCCGCTTTTGCTCGCGACAACGGCAGATATCTCGGTACCGGATTAGCTTTGTTTTTATGCTACGTGGTCATTTATAACATTTGGCGTCTTATCACCCAAAATCACCCCCAGCCTCTCAATGACCAAATACGCCCCATAGTGACCTGGAAGGTTTTGAGCGTCGGGCTGCCTATGGGATTAGTGGCCGGTCTTTTAGGTATCGGCGGCGGGGCCCTTTGCGTTCCCGCTCAGCAAATTATCCTGCGGATCCCCCTCCGCCGGGCCATCGCCAATTCCGCCGCCACCATCATGTTTACCGCCGTATGCGGCGCCGTCTATAAAAACGCCACTCTTACCGACCATCATATCTCGGTTATCGACTCGCTCCGCCTAGCCGCCATGCTCGTCCCCACCGCTATGGCAGGCAGCTTCCTCGGCGGCCGACTCGTCCACAAACTGCCCCGCCGAACCCTGCGCCTGATCTTTATCATCTTCATGGCTGTAGTTGCCTTTCTGACCTTCCGCAAATCACTCGCCGCCCCATCACCTCCAGCCACACAAACCATCCATCATATTAGTTCCGAAAGGGCGCATGAAAATAGCGCCGGTTTTTAAAATCCCTGAACTACGCTATGGCCGTCTCGGCCATGTTGATGTAGGTCTTATATTAATTGTGAATAATTACAAGACTTTGGTAAAAATTTAGTAATTATTGTGTTTTAGGGTGGCAGCCTCAAGCCTGATAGGGCTTTGGGATTATTTTTTAACAATGTGCGGGTTTTAAATTCTATTGATATAATTCTATTTTTCACAGTTTTATCTACTTTTTTGTCTGATTTACGGTTATAATCCGACACGGTGCTTGGGTTCTCGCCCTATCAAAAAGCGCCATAAGTTATTTCTATATCGCATTGAAGGGCAAAGATTTTGGCCGCTAAACACGAACCGCTCCGAATCGTCAACGAGGTAACATACCTGCGTTTGCCGCAAAAGACCAATATTATCACCGCCGGGGATGACATCGTTGAACTCGCCGACCGCCACACCCGAGAAATACGGCAAGCCGGCGACGTGATTGTCGTGGCTGAAAGTCCCACCGCCATCTCCCAGGGCCGGGCCATCCCCGAAAAAGACATCCACATCTCCCTACTGGCAAGATTCCTATGGCGAGGAGTCCGCAAGGTACCCTACGGCATCGGTTTGCGCAGTCCCGCCACCATGCAATGCGCCATCAACGAGGTCGGCGCCCTCCGCGTCCTCGCAGCCAGCGTTGCGGGTCTCTTCGGCAAAATCCTCGGCCGCCGCGGAGATTTCTACCGCGTCGCCGGCATGCAGGCCGCCGTCATCGACGCCGCCCACACCAGCCCTATTCCCCCCTATGACCAATGTGTGATTCTGGGCCCTAAAGATCCCGACGGCATTGCCCGCCGCATCGCCGAACGTACCGGCTGCCAGACCGCCATCATGGACATTAACGACATCGGCGGCTCCCGCGTCCTCGGCGCCACCGTCGGCATCGACCGATCCCTCCTCGAAGAGATCATGCGCGACAACCCCATGGGCCAAAACGATGAGTGCACCCCGATGGTAATTATCCGAAAACTTGAGAAAGAATAAATGGCTTTTCCGATTATTGTTCATGGTAAATTCCTCCTTCAACACTCCCAATAGTTATCCCGAACCTGATCAGAAACAGTCCTTTCTCCATGCCGCCCGCCTGGTGGGCGTCATCACCCTAGCCAGTCGGATTCTGGGACTGTTGCGCGACGCCGTCCTGGCCTCCTGTTTCGGCGCCTCACGGATCTCGGACATCTTCTGGTTCGCTTTTGAATTACCGAACCTGATGCGGCGGGTCCTGGGCGAGGGAAGCCTCTCCGCCTTTATCGTGCCTATCCTCTCCAAGGTCCGCACGGAAGAAGGCACCGCCTCTGTCTGGCGTTTCGCTTCCAACGCCCTGACGGTCCTGGCGGCCCTGACCCTGGTCCTTACCGCCTTAGGCATCATCGCGGCTTACCCTCTCTTTTTCATCTACGGCTACGGCTATTATTACAACGGCGACTCTGAAGCCATCCTTATCGGCGCCCGCCTCACGCGTATTATGTTCCCTTTTCTGATGCTTCTGGCCCTCAGCTCCATCCTCATGGGCATGTGTCACAGCGTTCGCCATTTCACTACCCCCGCCCTCGGCTCCATCATGCTGAACCTTTCCATGATTGCCGTCGGCTTACTGTTTACCAGCCAACCTGACGAGAAGATTGCCCAGGCCCTAGCTGTTGCCGTCTTGATCGGGGGTTTCGGCCGCCTGGTGATCATGCTTCCGCCTCTGCTCCGCGTGGGATTTCGCTACCGGTGGATTTTTGAGCCTCTATCTCCCAATATGCGTCGTCTCTTTATGATGCTGATGCCCGCCACCTTCGGTCTGGCGGTGGTGCAGATCAATATCAGCATCAGCCGAATCTTCGCCGGTCTGCTTGGCGAAGGTTACAACACCGCCCTGGTCTATAGCAACCGCTTGGTCCAACTGCCCCTGGCGATTATCGCCTCCGCCCTAGCTACCGCCATCCTCCCCCAACTCTCCCAACTCTGGATCGACAAACGTCTCGAAGATCTGTGCGATCTGGTACGTTTCGCCTTCCGCTTGGTTTTTATAATCTTCGTTCCCGCCACCATAGGAATGATGGTCCTGGGCGTGCCTATCATCGAGATTCTCTTCGAGCGACACCAATGGGATGAGCAGGCCACAGCATGGACTAACTACGCCCTGTTCTTCTACGCTCCCGGCCTGTCCCTGTGGGGCCTGATGCGTATCCTCACGCCCATCTACTACGCCCGCCACGATGTTCGCACTCCTATCTTGATCGCCTCGGTGGCGATGGTGATCAATGTGGCCCTGAACTTATCGCTCATTAAAATCGCCTTCTTGCGTCAAACTCTCGGACACGGCGGACTGGCCCTAGCCAATACCGTCGGCGTCTTAGTCAACACCGCCCTGCTGCTTCTGATCCTTCACAAGCGCGGCTTAGCCCTCTGGAGCCTGGAACTAACCCTCACTTCCTTGCGGACTCTTGCAGCTGCGGCTGTTATGGGCGTAGCCACTTGGTGTCTTTGGGAAATTTTAGGCCCCGCCGCGATGCAGGCGAGCAAGCTCCTGGCGGCGGCCTGGTTGGTCGTCACGATTGCCCTGTCGGTGGTCGTTTATTACGCCGCCGCCCTTACCCTGCGCGTCCCCGACCTGCGCAAGGCAGTCCACATTGTCCTGCGCCGCGGGATAGAAACTCGCATTTGATAACAATTTGAATTATTACTAAATTTTTACTAATTCGACTTTGGGCTACCTTAGTAAAGAAATTTCTAATCCGGCAGATTAAGTTGCTTGCTTACTTGTTAATCATAGGCGGCTTAACTCTACCCGGTGGCTGCTTTTGGACCTCTTCCTTCTGCTTCTCCAGCTTCAAAATCTCCTCTGACTTTACCACCTTTACTTTCGCTAGGAGTTCTTCTTCAATATTTTCCATTGCCTCCTGATACCTATCGGCATCCAGCCTTATTTTAAGCCCTTCCTTGGCCTGCTCAAAGGTTATATTTTTAGGCAGCAGAACCTTGTGCACCTTAATCACCACAAAGCCCTCGCGTCCCATAATAGGTCCCAAAACCTCCCTCGGCCGACTTTTACTAACCGCTTCTGCGACCCGAGGGCCCAGCTTATCTTCTAAATATTCTACTGAGGCCCCATACAATCTGCCCTGGGTGGTTTTAACTTTCTCGGAGCCGTATTTTTCCACCAGCTTATCAAAAGACACTTCAGGTTTTTGGGCTTCCGCCGCTATCTCGGCCGCCAAATCTTTCTGTAACACGCTGATATGCTGAAGGTCTGCACTTAAAGGTCTAACGTATTGGCTAATATTCAATTCATAATACTCCCGCAATTCTTCATCCGTCAATTCGGGAATATCATCTTGCATCTTCTTTGTGAAAATGGCTGTCGCAAAATGGAAGTCTTTCATAAATTTTAATTCGTATTCTACCTCTCTGGTCTTATCCAACCCCAATCGACGTACCTCTGCCGACTTGGCCATTATCTTGATCCAGGTATTCACTACTCCTAATCTATCGAAAGCCAACTCATTTTTCAGCAGGAAATCCGCCTCCCATGCCCGCAATTCTTTACCATTAACCGATGCCAGGACTCGATTCTCATCCTCTTCCTCTTCCGGCTGGGCCTGTTGCTCTTCTTCAGACGGCTCTATGGCTGCGGCCTGGTTCGGATCGGTTGATTGCTGTTTCTGTTCGGTTGTTTTTTCGTCCGCCTTTTGCTGCTGCTTTACCGCCTGCTGTTTATTCACCACCTCCTGCTCCACGGTGGTTTGAGGTTTATCTTTGGCTAGCTGCTTTTGAGCGGTCAGCACTTCTTTGGCGGCTTGCTTCTCATCCGACGTCTGTCTCTCTGGGTCGGCCTGCACCTTTTCCACCGCTTGCTGCCGGCTCTGCAGTTGTTCTTTTTCCGCCGTCGTAATTGTATCCCCAGCGGATTTTTCTTGTCCCGGTTCTTCTTCCGCCGATGTCTCCGGGGCGGCTTTCATCGCCGCCTCCGCTGCTTCCGTTTCCATCGTTTTCACCGGCTCGACTGTCGCCGTCGTCTCTGCCGCGCCGCAACCGACCATCAACATCAATAATAAACAACAAAAATTAATCTTAGATAAAGCCTTCATCGCTGATCCTCCGTTCTTTACCCTATTTTTATATCTGATACACAAGACTTTTGCATGATTGGCTTTGGGCATACCTTAGTAAAGAAATTTCCGCCGGACAAATTTCTTTACTAATCAACACAACCTCCTGTAGTACAAAGGGTTATGATTATTTTCCGCCGGCGTACATAACAAAAAAATTTATTCCAAAAACATATCAAAAGCCAATTTGGTAAAACTTTAGTGATTCATATTAATCTACTCGTTCGCGGCCGTTTCAAACTTATGTCGTTTCTCGATATTTTCCGGATTAAAATACCATAAAGTCATCAATCCCTGATTGCTGGTCAACAAACCACTTGCTACATAAGGTTTAAGACGTTGATATTCCTGCTTCGTCGGCGGCGTGACCTTCAAATCCTTGAACACCAGGCACGACCTTACTCCTTCGCGCACCAAAACCGCCAAACCTTCCGACTCTTCGCCGCGCTGCTGGGCCAACTCCATCGCCTCTTGCAACAGCCGCCTTTGTTGGATTATTCCCGTCCTAAACAATTCCGCTAATTGTTCATTCTGGGCGGCATATTGTTCGTTCGACTTCATCTGCTGACGGCCTCTTTCCAGCGTATCTTCAAAAAGGGTCTTCGCTAAGGCGCCCGGATCGTTCGGATCCTCTGCTACCATATCATTATAATGCACCAGCGCCTGTTCCCAGTCTGCTGCCGCCTGCTCGGCAAACTCTTCCGCCCGCTGCCGGGCTAACTCAAAGGCCTGCAGGTTTTTCCAATCCTCTTTCACCTTGTCATATAAAGACTTTGTCGGCTCTTGGGGCTGATTGGGATCTTCTGCCGTCAGCTTCGAATATTGACTTACCGGCGCTATTGATTCCTGACCCGCCGGACCTTTCCGCCCGTCATCCCCCAGTGAAGCGGGCTCCCTTGACTTATCTACATTAATAATCCGCACCAGAAATACCACTTCCTGAGTATATACCGAATCGATATCCTCATACAATTTCACCGGGGGATCGTCCAGGCGGCTCTGAACCCCTTTATGCAGCGGGGCGCAGTTAAACAGAATGGCTTCTAACGGCAATTGACCATATCCCCGCCGCTGCTGGAAGCTATTGGCAAACTCCTGTGAAATTCTCAGCCCTTCCATATCAAGATACTCACTCTTGCCATAAGTTATGTTCAGCAATTCTTCACTCACCTGCTCGGCCAGGTCCTGATAGTCCGCCGCTCGTTCGGCACGCTCTTTTAGATTCAGATTATCTAAAACCGACAGATTTAAAACCTTTTGCGATTTTTGTTTGGCCTGGGCCAGCAGTCGTTCCGCCCATTGATATGCTTCCTCTTGCTCGCGCATTTCCCGCACCTGACCGGCCACCTCGTCATAGCTCGGATCGCGATACTGGGCCTCCGTATCCGCCGTCGCCGGCGCCGTTTCTATCCGGAACCGCTCCCGATTCGCCTGCCAATACTGCTGTAAAACTCCTTCTCTTTCCCGGGGCGATAACGACTTAAATTCCGCCTTCACTGCCTCCTGTGCCTCTTTTAAATCCACCCGTAGATACTCCAGTTCCACCCGATCCTCCAGCAAATAACCAAAACCGTATTTGTTCTTTTCCGACACCTCACCCGAGCGATATTGTTTATAAGCCTCAAAATGAGCCTCCAAATCCGGCTCGTTCGGCTCGGGCACCTCATCCATTAATAAACTCGCTTCAAACCGGACAAACGTGCCGTTCACCGTCTCTATTTCGCGCTGATTAACCACGCTCTTTTTTATTTCCGGCTCGCTCATCGCCAAAGACCGCGTCACCATATCGCTATAGCGTAATATTGCCAGGTAATTACCCAGCACCTCATCGAATTGTCTTTCCGGCAGGGAAAATTGATTACAAATACCGCTTATGGTCAAACCCAAATTCTGACTTTGCCACCACTGGCGAAATTGCACCTTCACCGTTTGGATTTGCTCGTCCGTCGCCGCCACCCCCGCCCGGTGCGCTTCTTCGCTCAGTAAAATATAATACCGGCCCGCCAGCCCCTCCTCCGAGCCGGTCAACTCATATATATAATCCACCAGCTCCTGAAGCTCTTCCGGGTCGCCGGCCCAATTGCTCTGGAATAACACCTGCAGCCAGCGATTGCGACCTTCTCGACAGAAAATATCATCCGGAAAAAGCAGCAGATTAACCCCCAAAACCGGCAACAGTCCTACTCCTTGCAGCCCGCTTATCTGAGGAATCGAACCTTGCCTGGTCAAATCCACCATCCCCAAAGACCGCAGTACATCAAGGTCCCGCAACGCCTTGTTCATAATATGGCCGGTTATCTCATGCCTGTTACCCTCGGAGTCATAGAAATAAGCTACCGTTACCTTGCCCGGATCCCGCTCCCCCCTCCCGTAGAAAACCGCCGACGGCAAACCAAAAGCCACCATGATAATCACCCCAATGACCACCATCAGCTTCTTATTATGCTTGCGAAACCATCGCATTACCGTCATAAATCTGCTCCATTACTGCAATTACCGTAAAATATATACATAATTCTTTAGTATAAATCTAATTATATCCTCTGGCAATTAAGAATTACCCAGAGTCCTTATATAAATTAGATCCCCAGACCACACCTAAAAAAACACAATTTTCCCTTTTTCCAACCACCCCTAACCATCTCACAAACGGTAACCCTATTAATCCCAACACTTTACATGAACGATAAAAAGGGATCAGGAGCGAAAGGCGTGAAGATAACCTAAAAGTAATTATTATAACTGATAGTATTGCATAATTGGCTTTTGGTATGTGTTTGGGATAATTCTTTTGTTATGTACGCCGGCGGAAAATGATCATAACTCTTTGTATTTTAGGAGCTTGCGCTGATTAGTAAAGAAATTTGTCCAGCAGAAATTTCTTTACTAAGGTATGCCCAAAGTCCATTTTGCGAAAGTCCCCTTATAAAAAAGACTGACAAATCAGACCCTCTGTATTTTTAGGTTATTATTTACCCCAAAACCAACTAGCAAAGAAAAGGAGTCCACGGATAAACTAGATCCTGGATACAGGGTAGGCGCAGCAAAAATGGAGGCAAAAATTGAGGGAGGGGAATTTTTTTAAAATTTTTTTGCTTATATATTACAAGGGTTTACAAGTTTTTCCGTCGATTTTCGGGGAAAAAAGCGCAGCAAAAACGTCGGTTCGTCTAAGGGTAGAGGAGGTTATTTATTAAAGCCGACACAGAATCGACATCAAAGCGGACACGTAATCCAAAAAAATTTTGCCTGAGGAAAAAATATGGCCTTTGATTTTTCTATTTTTGAAAGTGAATCAGGGCGGGAAGAGCAAAGGTTGGATGAACGGTTTGTGGACTGGCTGGTCAATGAACGTGCGGTGGATATAGCATTACACTATGAGAAACTCTGGAGTTACTACAGCAATGATATGCAAGATATGGGGGTATCCACCCTTGCTCCGGCAAATAATCAAGTAAGTGAAAGCAGCAGGCCCTACCGGCAGGCGCAGGAATATGGCTTACCCAGCCGTATCACAGGAGTTAATCGCAGCTTTTACGGGGGAATAAGATGGGGAACAGAAGCTAGCGGCATCCAGCGTAAAGAAGTAGTGATTGAGAATGACATCGCTTGGCGCATTGATACTATAGTGGATTTTCTTTTTGGCAAACGTATGAACATTACGTCCCGGGCGACGGATTCGATACGAGCCAAACAGATTCAGGAAATACTGAATACGGTTTTCGAAGCCAATGGCGGCACTACATATTTCCAGCAATTAGGTCTCTTAGGCAGTATTTATGGTTTTGTGGACGTGATTTTGCGCTGGAACGAGCATTTCCTGATCAACGGGGGGAGGGGGGGAAACGGCAAGGCGGCTTCGGCGGCGACTGAGCCTAGAAACTTTAATGAGGTTCTAGAAAGGACTAAGCAAATATTTTTAGAGGTGATCGAGTCGCCGCGGAGTCTGCCTATACTGAATGAAAATAACTATCGCAAGACAGATTATTATATTCAACATTATTGGCAGCAGCACAATCAATTGAGCGATGAGGAAAGCCTTATCAAGACGGTAAACCATTGGGGCAAGCATACAGGAAGGCAAAAAGAGACGCATAATGTTGAAATTATCAGTAATAAATACTGGCAACGGTATCAGGATGGGGAGTTAATTGCGCAGGGTATTAATCCATTTGGGGTAGTGCCGGTGGTGCATATTCAAAACATGCCTTTGCCGCTGCATTATGAAGGGCAGAGCGACGTTGAGCCTTTAATACCCTTGCAGGATGAACTTAATACTCGTTTAAGCGACCGGGCCAGCCGTATTACTTTTCAAAGTTTTAAGATGTACCTTGGCAAAGGGATTGAAGGCTTTGAGGACCGCGTAGTAGCACCGGGCCGCATGTGGAGCACGGAGAATCCCGAGGCCGCTATAGAAGAGTTTGGCGGGGATGCAGGCAGTCCCAGTGAGATGGAGCATATACGCCATGTTCGCGAGGCATTGGATAAGGCCAGCGGGGTAGCCTCAATTGCCGCGGGGATACTTAAAGGTCGGATCGGCAACCTGACCAGCGCCGTTGCTTTAAAGATGACGCTTATGGGGGTATTGGCCAAGACCGAACGTAAACGTCGTAGTTATGGGGCGGGGATAGCGGAGATCTGCAGGTTGATACTGCTGGCACTGGATAAGACGGGAATTTACCCAAACAAGCCTGATGAAAGAGAGATCGAGATTCATTGGCCGAGTCCGCTACCGGAAAATCTGATGGAGAAGCTTCAAGAGGCTAATTTGAAAAGGCAATTGGGGGTGCCAAGAGAACAGATACTTAAAGAATTGGGTTATAGCGAGAAACTAAAGGATAGTTAGTGTAAGAAGGGCAAGAAGCTCAAGAATCAAGGACAGGTAATCCGTATTGTAAGATTAAAAGAATTAGAACTACATGGAGGACAGTATGTCACAGCAACAGCAGCAGCTAACGGCGATGCCGGCTATGGGATCGCAAACCGAACGTGGACTTGAGGCAAACGTTATGGATCAGAGCCAGTTGGTTCCGGTATCAGAGGCCATTAAATACCGTAAAAGGGCGCAGGCGGCCGAACAACAGGTAGAACACTTGACTCGGCAATTAGATGAACAGCAGCAGCAACACCAAGAACTTAAGACGAACTTAGATGCAATGAAGTTGGAAATAGAATTGACGCAACAGTTGGTCAAAGCCGGGGCCATTGACATAGAGGCGGCTTTACTATTAGCCCAGAAAATAAAAGACTCTCCGGAGAATAAGGGTAAAGACACAAAAAAGTTAATCGAGGCTTTACGGAGAGAGAGACCTTATTTTTTTTCAAGCGCTATCAATGAGATGTCGGCTACACTGGCTGCTCCGACCGCCGGGATACAATCACAGGGCTACGGCAGCGTAGGTATATTAACACGAGCGGCTCAGCAGGCGCGCCAAAGCGGGAGCCGAAAAGACATGCAGGAGTATCTGCGGTTGCGACGTTCGGTGCAAAGGTAGTAAAAAATATTGTACATAATGAAACAGATAGGAAAGGGAAAAAATGTCATTCACAGGAAAAGCGACATATTCGGCGGGCACAACCCTGCCGGAATTAGCGGAAGACGTATCGGATGTAGTTGGGATTATTTCACCCTTTGAAACGCCGCTATTGAATGCACTAGGCGACCCGCTGTATGCGGCTATGAGTACGCATCACGAATGGCTGGAAGACAGTTTGTTGCCCAATAAAGACGCCATCAACGATGACACCTTCACTGATCCGGATGTAGATACAGACTTTGTAGTCGATAATGGTAATCGCTTTCAGGTAGGTGATCAAATTCAAGTGGAGGGAAGTGAGGAGCTGATGCTGGTGACCGGCATCAACGGCAACACACTTACGGTGGTGCGTGGTTATGCGGGGACGACGGCGGAAGATTTGGCAGATAATCAGGTGATCAATATTTTGGGTAACGCAGCTTTAGAAGGGGCCGACAAACCCACAGCACGTTTTACTAATCGGGTCCGGAAAGGCAACTACACTCAAATCTTTACTGCATCAGTGGAAGTATCGGGCAGTGATTTGGCGGCGCGGCAGGTAGGCCTGGCGGACGAACTAGATTACCAGAAACAGGAAAGGCTACGGGAATTGTTGCGGGATCTGGAGAATACCGTGATCAATGGGGGCCAACCGTCGAGCAATCCGGAAGGTTCCGGCACAGTAAGGCGCACGCTTAATGGGATTACGCAAAATATAAGCAGTAATCTTTTTCATACGGGCGATTCCGGTTTTCCTTCGGGCAACGACCTTGATGAAACTAAGATTAATTATGTTTTACGGAAGATATGGGAGTCCAGCAACGGCAAAGTTAATTTGATAGTAGTCAACGGTTTTCAAAAGCGCAAAATCAACGCCTTTATGAGCAGTAACCGTAGTTTCGGCGCGGTGGATCAAAAATACACCGACTTGGTGAGCCAATATGAAAGTGATTTTGGGCTATGTCACGTGATTGTATCACGATGGATGCCGCAAGATGCGGTGTTGCTGCTGGACGGTTCACGGTTTTCAGTATTGCCGCTGGCGGGCAGAAGTTTTCACTTCAAGCCGCTGGCTTCCGGTGGTGACTACGAATGTGGTCAGGTAATCGGCGAGTATACTCTGGAGATGCGTAACGAAGAAGCACACGGTTGTATTCGAGGTTTAAGCACCAGTTAGGCAGAAGCTATTTAATTGTCAAGGTAGCTATTTTGGGAAACATGCCCAAGCTTAGCTTGGGCATGTCACCCAATTTAACAAAAGGAAAGATAGAATATCATGGTGCGATTTTCAACTGATGTTGATTTACTAAAATGGGAATTGGTGTTGTTCCGTGAGTTGTTTCTTCCATCCCAAACACTATGTTTTGGTCAGGACGGTGTAACGAGTGGGACAATATTTACCTCAAGCAGCGCATCATTTACTGATGCGGGGGTAGCAGCAGGTCATGTTATTTATTTGAATGACGGTGATTCTATAGATAGCTGTTACGAAGTAGTATCGAAAGACACTGCTATGCAACTGACGTTATCTATCGTACGGCAGAGAATAGATGATGCAGCGGTGGCTCCTCCTGAGGGAAGTAGTATCAGTTACAGGATCAGCACCTTTGATCCACAGACTGAGGAAGTAGCTTATAGTCTGTTACAATATTTTGGCATCAAAACGACCGATGAAGATGCTGATATTACTGCAACCGATATTCTTAACGTCAGGGCTTTACGGCAGGCATCGGTGTTTGCGGTATTGTCAGCGGTATTCGCCAGCAGCGCCTGTGGGCAGGGCGATCCGGCGGGCTACTGGCAGAAATCTCTGGGCTACCAAAAAATGTTTCATACGGCGCGAGCACGGGCAAGGTTGGAAATCGATATAGATAACGACAGTATCGCCGAGCAACTCCGGACCGGAGGTACAGTACGTCTTCGACGTTTGTGAGCAATTTAAGTTTTAACTGAAGTTTTGCAAACGTCTTGTTTTAATGAAGCAGAAAGAGTGAATATCAGAACGATTAAATTTGATGATCAGGATTTTTTTACTCAAGGCCATCATAAGCTTGAGCCGTTGTCTTGGCGTCGAGAAAGGGTGGATAGAGGTTTTGCCGGTCTTGATGGGGCGGTAAGCATTGATCTGGGGCGGCGGGAACGGAAGCTTAAACAACGTGGATATCTGACGGCGGAAAGCGTAACCGCTTTAACACGACTGATGGAGGAAGTTTCGGCTTATATTGATGGGCTGTGTTACAACCTGGTCGATCAAAAAGGAATCTTGTATCCTTACGTACGCATGGACGATTTTACATTGCGAGGGTCAATTTCTTCGGGTAATCAGTCACGTTGTGAATATGAGATTACATACACACAATTGAGTAGTTAATATGACATTTGGAATTACTGAAATTAATAAAGTGCGAGCGACAGTTTTTCCGGCAGGACAATTGAGAGACGGCACGGCGGTAGTATTGCCGGGTTTGATACTTTTAAGCTGGCAAAGCAAACTGACGGACAAACTGTTTCAAGTTTACGTGAATGGTAAGCTTGCAGGGTTGAGTTCACATCCCAAACAACGAGAGTTGGTGGTCCAGTATGATCACACGCATCCGACTGGTATAGAGGTAATATGGGTAGAAGCTGAGGATAGGTATGTAGATTATTCCAGGCAATCGACAGGTTGGCGGGAGACAGACGGCAGTCATGCCGTATTATGTTTTCATCGCCGAGGATCAATACCTTTGGGCAGCGAGGCACAGTTATACTGGAACGCAGGCCAGGGTGACATTGATTACAGTGAACCGATAAGCAGACAATCGGTGTGGGCGGATGCCGCCGACAAGTGGGGGTGGGGTTTGGACTCTTTTGGCGTAGGTGATTTTGGTAATAGCGGGACAGGGGCGATCGGTTGGGGGCGCGGCGATTTCGGCGAGGGTGAATTCGGGTTTGACGCCGATATCATAACATTTGAAAGTGAACCTTTAACGGGGGGGACGTATAAGTTTGCGATACGGCTTTCGGATGCCTGGGGGAGTTTGGATCAGGGTGAGATTATTCAAACTGAGATTCACATTGATCCGCTTCCGATTGGGCCGATCTTGGATATGGAAAGCTATGACAACCAAACAGATACGCTGTTTTTGAATATAAACTAGACCTTTGCTAAATTGGCTTTGGGCATGTTTTTATGATGTATTTTTGTTCGGGAGGCAGCTATGGCGGAAGTATATCCCAGTGATAATAGTTTATTGAATTTAGTCAGCGACAACGAAACGGGCGTGGAATATATTGAGACAGGCAAGGCACCATATTATTTGGAATTTCGCCGATTACTGTATCGGTTGTTACTGGCGACGCGGCGGGGCAACGACTTGCGCGTTTTCGACGAAGGCGGTCTGGATGTTGGAGTAAAAGCGGGGCAGTTCTGGAACGGATCGACCTTAGTGGAATATCAGGGTAGCTCCGGCAACACCTTAGCGGATAATAAAGTAGCTATTTATATTTATATTAATTCCACGGGGATGTTGGTGACCGAGGAATATACAAGTTTTCCCGTGGTGAGCACCAATCATATTCGTCTGGCGGTGGTAACTACCAGCGGCGGAGACATTACTGCAATAACCGATTGCCGGGGACAGCATCTATTTCAGTCATTTGCTCCGCCCGGTAAACCGGGATTTATTCCGGTTTTCTTGATTTCTCTCCGAGAAGTTATCAGCAATGATATTCCCAATGCGGCGGCCCTCGGGGGCCAGTTGGCCAAGGACACCACGCCGATTTTGGAATTTACCAGCGGCGATACGGATAGCTGCCTGCGGCTTAACTGGGCGGCCGGCAATCAGGATGCGGTGGTTTTGCAGGTGCCGTTGCCGCCGGATCTGGATACCTCCAGCGATCTAGAGCTGCATTGCCGGGTAGCCTCGGGTGGAACTACCGACAAGGCCGGCTTCGATCTGGATACATATTTTAATGAGGGCGATACCAAGGTCGAGGATGCCTGTGAGCAGGCGTCGGTCTCGACCACTTACGAAGAGCTCTCCGCTGCCATCGCGGCGGCGGATATCCCCGCCGGGGCCCAGACGGTAACCATTGAGCTGACGCCCAAGACTCACGCTACTGATGCCATGTACTGCACGGCAATCTGGTTGGAATATATTAAGGTGTGATGAATGTATTTTCCGGCGATTAAATTTTGTGTGACGGCGGATACCCACAACGAAGATAAAGAAGCGGCGGCGGGGCGCTATTATCGTCAAGTGCTGTCGATTTATGAGGAAGAGCCTCCCGGCAGCGCCAGTAAATTAAGAGACGCCCTGGAGCAGGCCGAAACGGACGAATGCAGGTTTATTGTGATATGCGGAGACGTGAGGAATCACTCGGGCGCTAATAGTGATTTCGATGATGTAATTAATTTTATCGACGAATATGATTACGATATAGAGCGTCACTTGGTGATGGGCAACCATGATTTTCCCTCCATTACCAGAGCGGTTTGGCTTGCCAAGACGGGTAAAGAAAACGCTTATTATTCTTTTGATCATATTAAATATCACTTTGTCATCATGGATTTTAACTACGACGTCAATGGCGATCCCTACGATACGACTTTTGTCGATGATCGAAAATATTATTTTCCGGAGACCGAAAGACAATGGCTCAGGGGCGATCTGGATGATAACCCGGATAAGATCACCTTTGTCTTTTGTCATCAAAAGGCCTCGACCAGCGGGGAAAAATTGGGCGATGCCTATTTGTGCCTGGAGCAAGCCGATGGCGACGCCTTCCGGGCCATCTGCGAAAGACACGGCAGGGTGGCGGCGGTATTTCAGGCCCATGCCCACAAGAGCGATTACAGCTACATCAACGGGATCCATTACTATACCCTGATGGCGGCGGTGGATGGCGACGGCGACCATAACGAGGACGGGATCTTCGATGAGGGGGCGGCGGAAAACGCCTACGCCATCGTCTCCATCAATACAAGCGGGATCTGCACCATAACGCCCTATGCCAGCGTCGATGATCAGGATAAGTGGGAGACCACTTCTTTTAAGTTAGGAGGCCATATGTCGGGACAATTAAAGATAACGATAGATTACAACAAGGTGACGGGGGCCTTGACCGATCATCCGGTGCTTGTAACCGGGGATAATATACCGGATAACTTCTGGAATTACGTCAAGAGTGACGGATCGGATATATGGGCGCAGGGGGTGGTCGGCAGCGAGATGACGGTGTGGGAGAGCGAGGTAGTCTTTATCGACGTCGCCAATAAAAAACTGGAGTTGTGGGTTAAAGTGCCCTCTTTATCCAGCGTGGCCGATACGGTTTTTTATATCAACTATGGGGATACCGCGTTGGATGTGACGGCCGATACGGGGGTTTGGGACGTCAATTTTATGATGGTGCAGCATATGAACGGGGATCCGGAAGCGGGGGCGCC
>Ga0111186_1072_pt1 | contig 15949 bp, 14 predicted proteins | sample DeeMarSWOR324_28_FD_80243 | JGI IMG/M metagenome (GOLD analysis project Ga0111186, IMG submission 80243) | Phycisphaerae bacterium SM23_30 | reverse complement strand
ATACGGAGCCGAACAATGGGTTATGGACATCTTAGCATCGATGAGCGTGAAAGTATAATGAAAATGGCGGCGCAGGGTTTTAGTTATAGTGAAATCGGCCAACGCCTGGGGCGTCACAAAGGTACGATCAGTCGAGAGTGGCGACGAAATGTCAGTTCGACCGGTGAATACCTGCCGCATCTGGCGCAGCGGTATTATCGACGGCGTCGGGCGTCGGCCAAAGAGCCGTATCGCCTGGAAGAGGATGGCAAGTTACGTCGGTACGTTCGCAACAAACTCCGGCAATACTGGTCGCCCGAACAGATCCGCGGCCGTTTACGTCGGGAGCGTAAGATACACCTAAGTCCTATACCATTGAATTATACCAATCTATGTTGGAGTCCATAAGGTGGAGAAAGGATCAACCTATTTTTTTTGCGAAAATTGCCGAAGAGAATTTTCCCGAATTACACAAAGAACTCCCTAGAAAATTTGATAAGATTGAAGAATATTATAAATGTTGCACAGACGTAGTTGACAATTTTCCAGACAAGATTCAACAAATGGCTAAAGATGCGGCCCAAAAACATTGGGAACTAACCGATCAAGCGAATTTTGCTACTGGCCCTGACTGGATAGCATATCAGATTATTAGGATTTACAACATACTATTTTATGTCCATACTGTAAAAAAAATGCGAAAAGAAGCGTTATCCGATGAAAAGTTCGAGAAAGATTGTATGGATGCAAACTATGTGACAATGCTGTCAAAAGCTCATATATTATTGACAAAAGATACGAAGCTTCAGATTCCTTTGGCTGAAGCTGCCTATCCTGATAAAGCGGTCTTGACTGACGCAAATAATTTATTGTAGTGATTAATGAAGTTTACCCCAACTTCCGCGCCGCCTCAATCGCCTTGGACCTTTGCAATTCAGCATAAAGCTGGGTGGTGTTTATATCCTTATGGCCCAGGGCGGCGGATGCAAACTCCAAGCCTTCAGCGCCAAATTCTTTTCTGATAGTGGTCGCGGCGGTATGTCTTATCTGGTGAGGTGTAAAATCGACAATCTCGACACCGGCTTGACGGGCGGGGTTTCTCTGGCCTCTGACCGGCCTTTTTTTAGGTTCTCGACCGTACTAATGGCAAAGGCTACGCCGGACGGTATTCGCTCGTTTTCGGCGGCCCAGCGAAACATTCGCTTTATAATACCGATCCGTTTGTTTACTTCAGAACGACAGAGGTTGTCTTCTATCATACATTGCCGGATCTCTTTTAGCTTCAGGGGGCCGAAATCTTCAGCTTTCAGGGTGCCAAACATATCGACCAGTTGAACGACCCCATAGCGGATATTTTCGGCCTGCTTACTTTTCCGATAGTAGGTCCGGGCGAAATCCAGATATGCCTGGACAATCCCAACAATGGTATTATCTTCGTACCGGGGGTCTGCCTCGTACTGAACCTGCTCCAACAATTCCTGGGCAATCTGTAGGGCAACATCCGGGTCTTTGGTAGCGTATGCAGACCCTTGCGGCTTCAGGGGAATCACCCGTCTTTTTGGTTCGCCGGGCAGCTTGACCCTCCACCAATAACGACCATTGTTTAGGAAAATACATCCGGGCAGACTTGCTTTACGATTTATGGCTCATTCTTTCTGTTTATGACAATTCTATACGAATATTGCCTACTGGATTAGTAGGTGTTTATGACAATGGCCACTATGTAAATTGTCATAAAATCAGAAAGGCTTATCAAGCACCTTTTTAAGTCTTTTATTTTCAAGGGGTTACAAAGCCAGCGGTCGGAGTCGGACCGACAACCACCCGCTTACAAGGCGGGAGCTCTACCGTTGAGCTACGCTGGCATATAACTCCTCGATATTAGACCTCAAGAACTACCAGGTCAACTGTTTATCCATAAAACGACGGCGAAAAAATCTCCCGCTCAAAACCTAAATCCAGTGATAATTTTCTGAAAATTCTTTTATCTTATAATTTTATTGGGTTCGAAAATAACTCCTGGAAGCTTGATAATCTCTTCTATGCCTTTTTGAACCCCTTCGATAGTCTTAACGCCTTCCTGTAATATTTTTTCTGTTTCGCCGGCGATGCCAATAATGCCTTCCCCGAGAGTCTGTCCCACCGTTTGAACGGATTCGGTGAGGGCAATCACCAGGCCGCCGGGCAGATCGGCGCCGCTCTTGACCACCGCCTCCGCTAAAGAGACCAGTATTTTGCGAATGACCGTCAAGGTCATTTCCGCTTTGTTTCGATCCTCGGAGATATTTTCCAGGGTGATATCGCCCAGTTCGATTTCCATAACATCGACCTGTCCCGGCACCGGCAGTAATTTAACCTTGGCAATTGGATTAATAATTTCGATACGCTCCAGGGCCAGTTTTTTGCCGGATAACTCCTCATCTGGGGGAGGTTTTTCTTTTTGTAATTTTGCGATGTTTTTAAGGACTTCTCCCAGATTGCTCTCCAGGCCCTTTTGCTCGATGGTGAGGGCAATATTCTCCAGCCGGATAATTTTGACCCTGACCGTATCGGTGCGAAGAGAGCCAAGATTGACGCTGGTAGTGCCATTGCCCATATTCAGCAGGTGCTCAGTTTGGTATCCGGGTGGATTGTCCACTCGAAGCCCTTCCAGTGAGACACTGCCGCCCAGAATTGATAAATTCGCTTTTTCCAGGGTGGTAGGTACCCCCAAGGCCTGAGTGCCGGCCGTTTCCACCGCCAGCTTGGTCAAACGATCGGCATAAACTAATACCCCGCCTATAATTACTACCACGATCAATAATAAGACGATTATGAGCCATTTAATCTTCTGAAACATAATCATACTCCTGCATATTTATCGTATGACTCCTGCAAAATTGAAGTTAGGCATTTATTATTTAAATTTATAGGTAAAACTTGATAGAAAGACAAGATAAAATTTGTAAATTATTGACAGGTAAAGATTTAACTACCCCCAAGGGGACTCGAACCCCTGTCACCTGGCTGAGAACCAGGTATCCTAGGCCGCTAGACGATGGGGGCGCGGTAGTATAAGTTATTAAATTATAGGACTTTGGGCAAAAATTCATCCGAAAGCCCGCGCTTAATGCTATCACAAGTGGTATATTATGTCAAGACAGTTGATATGAGATCCTTCGCTGCCCTTATGATAACATAAGTAATTTAATATTAAAGCTTTATGAATTTATCGGGACTAAATCAAGCGTTCTGGCGGCGGTATTAACGGCCGCGATGCGGACCCGTATCTTTTGTCCGAGCTTATATGGACACCAGTCCATGAATCGGCCCCTGTTGCGGCTTCTGCCGGCGCGAGCAGACCCGGTTCGGCCTCCGTGTCGGCCGGAGAGGGTTCGGGCTATGTCATCGGCACGGATGAGCCCCTCGATTAAGAAACGCTCGCACTGAACGAAAATCCCAAAATTGGTGATTGAGGTGACTATGGCGTACATTTCGTCACCCAGGCGATCTGAGAGCATCTGCAGGATTTTGACGCTACGGAGGTCATCCTCAGCACCCTCGGCGTTTTGTTCGGTTCGGGTGCAATGCTGGCCCAATTCCTCCAATTGTTCATAATCAGGGAAATTATCGACAGTTTTTCTGGATAGGCGGCCCTCCAGATAGGCCTGAAGAAGCCGGTGCACGGTCAGGTCGGGGTAACGACGGATAGGACTGGTAAAATGGCAGTAGTGGGTGCTGGCAATGGCGTAGTGACCCACAGGAGAGGGGCTGTATTCGGCAGGCTGCATGCTTTTCAGGATGGCCAGATTGATGATGAAGGATTCGGGCTTGCCGCGGACGGCATTAAGGAGGTCCTGCGTTCCCTGGCGGTTGATATTTTTAGGGATGACATAGCCGCAAAGTTTGATAGTCCGAGCACTTTGACCAGTAGCTAATTGGTCGGGTTCGGGGTGTATCCGGCGGAGGAAAGGGACGTTGAAGCTGTCCAGCAGCCGGGCGACGGCCTCATTGGCCTCCAGCATGAACATCTCGATCATGGTATGAGAAAAGGTCGTGCTTTCCGGATGGGCATCAATGACCCGGTCGTCATCGTCATAGACCAATTCGGCCTTGGGCAGCTCCAGGGTGAGCATACCCTGTTTTTGACGGCGTTTATGGAGGATTTGGGCGACCTGTTCCATCTTTTTTATTAAATTGACCACGGCGGGATTGAAGCCGCCGGTTTTATTTTCCAGGATCAGATCGACCTGTTCATAGGTGAGCCGCTGGGCCGAGCGAATAACACTATTGGCAAAACGGGTGCCTAAGACGGTGCCTTTGTCGTCCAGTTTAATATAGGCACTTTTAACGAAGCGATCCTGGTCCTGCTGAAGGGAGCAAATGCTGTTGCTGAGCTGTTCAGGCAGCATGGGGATCACGTGCTGGGGCAGATAAACGCTGTTGCCGCGTTGTCGAGCCTGACGGTCAAGCTGGCTGTCCGGAGTAACAAAGTAGCCGACGTCGGCGATATGCACGCCTAACTGCCATTGGTTGTGAGGGAGTTTTCTGAGGCTGATAGCATCGTCAAAATCTCGGGCATCGACCGGGTCGATGGTAATTACAGTGTGAGAACGGATGTCCTCCCGAAGGCCTTGGGCTACAGCTTTTGGGGGATCGAAATTCCGCACCGCCTGACGGGCCTGCTGGAGGGCGTTGGGGCTGAACTGATCTTCCAGTTGAAACCGGCGGATTACCGCCTTTAATTCAGCGGCAGAGGTGCCGCTTTTTCCCAGCCGTTCGAGGATGATGCCATTGGCGTAATATTTCTCGGTAGGATAGCTGAGGATTTCCACCAAAACTTTGTCGCCGGGGCGGGCGTCTTTTGCGCCGGGATCATCGACGGTGACGAGTTCGGTTATTTCTCTGCCGTCAGGCTGCACGTACCAATGTTTTCCTTCGCGGGTGAGAGTACCGACCAGTTGGGTGATGCCCCGTTCGATAACCTCGATAATCTGGCCGGTGTAGCTCATCTGGCCGCTGCGCCTGCCGCGTTTGATCACCCGGGCCACCACCCGATCACCGGAAACGGCATCGAGGGCCTGACCGACGGGGATAAACAGGTCACCCTGGGCGGTGGGATTTTCCGGCCGGACGAATCCGAAGCCGCGGCTGGTCGATTCATACGTCCCCAAGACCCGATTGCTCATCTGCGGCAGCATGATGCAACTTTTGGCGCCGACGACCAGCCGACCCTGGCGGCGCAGATCCTCTATAGCCTGGCGAAACTGCTCATATTCAGCATCAGGCACATTCAAGGCCCGCGCCAGGGCCCGCTGCTTGAGGGGCTGATAGTCGCCCCGACTGATCAGTCGGATTATTCGGTTGGTAAATCGTTCCGGCATAAATGACGATCATAGCAGAAATTAACGGCTAACAACATAAAATATCCGACATCGGGAGAATAAGATTCTTTGCTACGCTTAGAATGACTACGGGCTTGGATTTGGTAAATGCGGCGATTTGGCTTGTGTATAGGGGCTGACGCGGTTATATTGACTATTCGAGGCGACAAATGAAATCTATAGAATCATGGCAAAACAATACCGCGGATAAGGAGTTGCTGCGACGCTGCAAAAAGGCTATTACAGAGGCCGCCGCCGGGGCGGAGGTGATCCTGTATGGCTCTCACGCCCGCGGCGAGGCCGGCAAATACTCGGATTACGACCTGATGGTACTGGTGGACGGGCCGGTAAATATGGCTCTGAAAGAAAAAATACTTGACCGGGTGTTCCCCTTGGAGCTGGAAACGGGCGAAGTTCTGACGCTGATTGTTTATAACAAACAGCAGTGGGATTCACCCCTTTACCAAGCCATGCCTTTTCATAAAAATGTTGATAGAGATGGGATAATATTATGACCAATGAGGAGCGTATTTTAATTAAATACCGCATGGAACGGGCTCGCGAGACCATCGATGAAGCGGACTTAATGTTCGAAGCCGGCCACATGAAGGGATATATAAATCGTCTGTACTATGCCTGTTTTTATGCAGTTTCCGCCTTGCTGCTGACAAAAAACATATCCACTGGCAAACATGGTTATCTTAGGTCATTGATACATCGAGAGTATGTTAAAACCGGGGTAATACCCATTGAATTAGGCAAGCACTTCGATCTTTTATTCGATAGCCGTTTAGAAGGTGACTATACCGATTTTACCGTATTTAAGGCGGATGAAGTGACGGACTGGCTGGATAAAACGCGAAAATTTGTTAATCATATCGATGGGATTATTACGGAGATTGTCAAAGAGGGTTAAACATAATTATCTGAAGTTAATATGACTGCGCCAGTTTCAAGTGAAAACGGTCATAACGGCCTTAAAACACGGTTCGACACCATCACGAAACAACGCAAAATAAGAACTTATGAACAATATAGCACTGTCATATTAAAATCTAAGTGACTGTTTGTCGAAAAAAATTGATGAATAATAATTTGAATATTCCTAAGGACAAAATTGCAGAGTTTTGCCGGCGGCATCATATTCAGCGCTTAGGGATTTTTGGATCGGCATTGCGGGAGGATTTTAAGCCTGACATCAACATTGATGTTTTGGTGGATTTTGATGCCGGTCATTCTATCAGTATGTTCGAAATAATAGATATTGAACAAAAACTATCTGAGCTATTAGGCCGCAAGGTGGATCTGGTGGAACGCCGGGCGGTGGAAAAAAGCGAGAACTATATCCGCAGAAGGCACATTCTGCAATCGGTGGAGACGATTTATGTGGCGTGACAATGCTTTATTACTGGACATATTGCTGACGTCAATTCATAAAAATTATGAGGTATAAAGCAGTGATTACTAAAGTTAGGGTAAGATATTTTAAACAATTCAAAGACCAGGAGTTTGACCTTTCAGAGCACATCATTCTGGCAGGACCAAATAACTCTGGTAAGACAACACTTTTACAAGCCATTGCAGTATGGCAATTGGCTTTTAAAAGATGGATTGCTGAACGCGGACCGGGAAGCGGCTCAAAAGCCAAAAAACGGACAGGTGTACCTATCACGCGCAAAGATTTTACGGCGTTACCTTTGCGGGAAATGAACCTGCTTTGGACCGATACCATTACCGGTTTAAAGAAGGAAGAACTTGAAAACGGTCAAAGTCAGGGGCATCCTCGTTATCTAGCTATAACACTAGAAGGTCGATTAAATGACAAATCCTGGCGGCTAACCTTTGATTTTCGCTACCAGAATACTGAACTCGCATATATCAGGGCTTCGGAAGAACAGTACGATAAACTGCCCATTAAAGAAAATCAATTGGACGTGGTCCATATACCTCCGTTTTCCGGCATCGGAGCTGATGAGACGGGTCATGATCGCCCGTATCAAGACCTACTAATTGGACAGGGCAAAGCAGGTGACATACTTCGTAATCTGTTATTGGAAGTTTACAAAAATTCTCCTAAGAATAATTGGAAGGAACTTTGCGGACATATCGAAGATATTTTTGGTTACAGGTTACTTCCTCCGGAATATGAAGGAAAACCCTATATTCTCTGCGAATATCTGTGCGGCATACCGAAAGGCAAGGGTAGAGACGGCTTGGCTAAACTAGATATCGCCAGTGCGGGTAGTGGTTTTCATCAAGTCCTGCTCTTGCTGGCATTCTTCTATGCCCGCCCATCAACGGTTCTCCTTTTTGATGAGCCTGATGCCCATTTGCACGTCGTGTTGCAAAAGCAGATATATGATATGCTGCGGAGCATTGCTGCCAAGCGACATATCCAACTAATAATTGCTACCCATGCCGAGGTGTTGATTGATAATACCAGCCCGGATATGATCCTATCATTTTTTAAAGAACCTCATTGTTTGGTTAGCGATACGGATAGAGACCAGGTTAGAGAGGCACTTAAGAGACTAACAGCAACCGATGTACTGCTGGCAGAGCGATCACAAGGTGTGTTATACGTGGAAGGCCAAACCGACTTTGATCTTCTACGGGAGTGGGCAAGAATTTTGGAACATCCCATGAGTAAATGGTTTTCCGAAAATCCTTTTTGGCATAATAATCAAGGTTGTCATCCTCGTGAAGCGAGAGGTCATTTCTTTGCTCTTCGTGCCATTAAAGACGAAATACGCGGTTTTCTGATCCTCGACGGAGACAATCGCTCCCTGCCCAACCACGAAGTTGAATCTGACGGTTTGATGGTCGAACGTTGGGAACGCTATGAAGTAGAAAACTACTTATTACATCCTGATGTTTTAAGAAGGTTCGTAGCGTCGCGGTTAGGATCGCTCTTTGCCCAAAAGGCCGACGATTATTTGCAAGAACAGTTGCCTCCGGCTGTTTATAAAAATCCCTTATCACCCCATGATTATCTCAAGGCTACACCTGCGAGTAAGACCTTATTGCCGGAATTTTTTAGGGCCTCTCAGATAGATATTACAAAGCAAGAGTACTATATGATTGCAGAGCAAATGGACGAATCTGAAATCCCTCCTGAGATTAAAAATAAACTGGATAAAATGGCTAAAATATTTAAATTCGGCAAATAAACTTCAACAAATTATAAGACATCTTACGGATATGGTTCGCACAACTTTAAAGGAGAGGCATAATGAAAACTTATCGAAAATTGATTGTATTACTAACACTAACCGTTACCCAAATTGTTTTTATAGGGAAGATATGTCAGGGGCAGGAGGGGCTGTTTACCATTGATGACTATTTTCAGGTGACCTCGATGCGGGTGTCGGCTATGACCGCCGACGGCCAATGGCTGGTTTGCAGCTTTAGTACGGCTGCCGATCGTCTGCCGCGGGATAACTTTCGTTATGGAGACCCGACCTATGTATCACCCTCACAGGTGGAGGTGGCGTTGCTGAATACCGAGACCGGCCGACAGAGAAAATTGTTTGCCGATAAACGTCAGGTCAGCTCCCTGACGATGTCGGAAGATGAAAGCATGCTGGCCTTTTTCCTGGTGCAGGAAGGTGAATATCAACTGCAAATCTGGCATCGGGACAGCGAGCGGTTTGAAAGTATAGACGTATCGGAACATGGAGAGATCGCCTCCAACACGCATCTGATCTGGTCGGAAGACGGAGAAAAACTGTTTTTCGCGCTGCGGGCGGCAGATTGGAAACAAATGAGTCAGGATATGTTTGATACGGCGGTGAATGGGCCGATTATCATTCATGATACCGACAGGCCTTTCTTAATGTGGGATGAAGTTAAAAACCGAAGCAGATTAATGATACCGGTGATGTACGACAGAAAAACGCGGAGCCTGAAAAAACTGTTACCGGAAACGCCGCTGCTGGCGGTCAGGATGACCAAAGACGGACAATACCTGATTTTTGATCGGGACGTAACCGAAAAGACCGATTATGAGCGAATCGGGGGCACCCAAAGACAGGTTGAGGTTTTAGCGGTGGCCGGCGGGGAGCCGCAGATATTGTTTACCAAGGAACAGCGCACCCGCCCGACCTGGCGGGAGGATAATATGGTATTCGCTTATGCCGAGGAAGGGGATATTTTTATTCAGGGCATTACCGACGACAAACCGCGCAACCTGACCAAAGGCGCGGAGGAACCTCTAGAGAAGAAACGGGAAATCAGAGAAATAAAAGAACCGAAAGAAGAGGAGAAGAAAAGGTTTAGCGTCTCACGTTTCTGCACCGACGGCAGCAAATTATTATGTACCAGCCGGCGGGAGCTGGCCGAAGATGAGCGCCCGGACGAGGATACCACCACTGTACAGGAATATTGGGTGATAGAGGCCGAAAGCGGGGTTCGTAAAATGATCTGGGAGCAGCCGGCGGAATTGACCAAGAAAGCCCGCCTTTCGCTGGTGGAATGGCGCCCCGATGAACAGATGATGTATTTCAGTTATGCCGCGACGGATAAGTATGACCGGGGATTGATGAAACTGGATCTTAAAACCCAGGAACTGTCGGATTTAATCCGCAGCGATCATATTTATGGCAGTTGGCGTTTCTCCAAGGACGGCAAAACGGTATTGTTTACCGATGCCGACGGGGATCGTCCCGCCGACTGGTATATTACCGATCCCGACTTCACCAGGGTGCGCAGGCTGACCACTTTGAATCCCCGACTGGATAATAAGGCCCTAAGCCATACGGAGCTTATCACCTATCGGGATACCGACGGCGATGAATTGTATGGGGTGCTGTACTATCCGGCCAACTACGAGAAAGGGAAAAAATATCCTCTGGTAACCGAGATTTACGAAAATTATTTCAACAACGGTTTCAGCAGTACCCTGAACATTTTGACTTCCGCCGGTTACGCGGTGCTGCATCCGTCGGTCGATTTGGAAACAGGTTATCCCGGCGAGGCCTGGGCCAAGGGGGCGCTTTCGGCCATCAACAAGGTGATCGATATGGGAGTAGCCGATCCTGAACGCCTGGGGATTCAGGGCACCAGCTACGGCGGCTACGCCACCGTACTGTTGATCACCCAGACGGACCGGTTCAAGGCGGCGATCAATAACTCCGGCAAGGTGAACATGGTCAGTTTCTATACCCAGAGTCCGCGTTATGGGATCAGGAACATTCATGCCCCCGAAAGAAGCCAGGACCGGATCGGCGGCACCTTATGGGAGTACCCCGAGCGCTACCTGGCCCATTCGGCGATACTGTATGCCGACCGTATCAAGACGCCCCTATTATGCATCACCGGCGATCAGGACCCCAACGTGGAGGCATTCCAATCTCAAGAGATTTACTACGCCCTGAGACGGCTGGGCAAAAAATGCGTCTGGCTGCGGTATCATAACGGGGCCCACGGCGGCCCTAATACCAGCGACGAGCGCCGGGACATGTACCAGCGTATGCTCGATTGGTATGATACCTATCTAAAAGATAACGAAAATTCTGTTAAATAATGAAAAATCCCCAACCATTAGAAACTCATGTATTAAAAACCATCAGTTTTTATTAGGTTATACGTGATAATAACAGGTTTTTCTTGTAAATAGCCGGAAAATAGACGATAATCTATGTCATGGTGATTAATTTTAACAACCATGACAAGGAATGGAAAACGAGCACAATTTATCAATGCTCGCGTAAGTGCTTGTATATCAAGAGCTTACACTCCCTGGCGCTTGGCCTTATCCTGGGGCTGTTGTTGCTAGCCCTTCGGGGCTAGAAACGAATTTATCACATATCCTATATCCATATTTAAAACAAAAGCAGAATTATTATAACTATAAGCTCTTTTATATCAGAGCTTTAAGTATAACCGGAGTAGCAGTTATGACAGGTGAAAATAAGCAGCTGGATCGAGTTGTAATATTTGACACGACCCTGCGAGACGCCGAACAAAGCCCCGGCGCCAGTTTGAATATTTCAGAAAAGGTGGAAATCGCCCATCAGTTGGCCCGTTTGGGGGTGGATGTGATCGAGGCGGGTTATCCGGTAAGTTCGGCGGTTCAATTCGAGGCGGTCAAACGGATTGGCGAAGAGGTCCAAGGCCCAGTGATTGCAGGACTTAGCCGGACGGTGACCAGGGATATCGAGGCGGCGGCCGAGGCCCTTAAAAACGCCCCGCGCAAGCGGATTCACACTTTTATCAGCACCAGTCCCGAACACATGGAACATATGCTGCGCTTGAGTCCGTCCGAGGTGCTTAAAAAGGCCGAGGAGGCCGTTCGGCACGCCAAGGGTTATACCGAAGACGTGGAATTCAGCGCCCAGGACGCCACCCGCAGCGATGTAAGCTTCCTGCGCGAGGTTATCCAGGCGGCAATTGAGGCCGGCGCTACCACCGTAAACATTCCCGATACGGTAGGTTATTCGATTCCGTCGGCATTCGGGGCGTTGATAGCAGATATGCGTGAAAATGTAGCGGGGATTGAAAAAGTCATCATCAGTACCCATTGCCATAACGATCTGGGGCTGGCCTCGGCCAATTCGCTGGCCGGGGTGCTTAACGGAGCCCGGCAGGTCGAATGCACCATCAACGGGCTGGGCGAGCGGGCCGGCAATGCCTCTCTGGAAGAAGTGGTGATGGCCATCAGGATCAGAAAAGACCTTTACCAGGCCGACACTGGTATAAAAAGCACCGAGATCTTTCGCACCAGCCAGATGGTTTCGCGTTTGATGGGCATACCGGTACAGCCCAACAAGGCCATCGTGGGAGCGAATGCCTTCGCTCACGAATCGGGCATTCATGTGGACGGTTTGCTCAAGCATCGCTGCACCTATGAGATTATGACGCCGGAATCGGTTGGGGTGCGGGGCAGTAAGATGGTTCTGGGACGTCATTCCGGCCGCCATGGTTTTAAGGTCCGGTGTGGGGAACTGGGATTTGAATTAAATGAAAACCAATTAACTGCCGCCTATGAAAAGTTCATGGAGCTGGCGGATAAGAAGAAAGAAGTTTTCGACGAAGATATTGTCGCTATACTGGATGATGAGTTTGTTGATATTCCCGAGACCTTTAGGCTGGATTATATGCATTGTGCTTCCGGGACGGGGACCTTACCCAGTGCTACGGTTAGAATCTTATACAAGGATAAGGTGCTGCAGGAGGCGGCCTGGGGCGACGGACCGGTGGATGCGGCTTTGCGGGCCATAAGCAAGGCTACGAGTTTGAATCCGGAACTGGTGGATTACGGCATTCGAGCGGTCACCCGCTCCAGCGAGGCCCTGGGGGAAGCGGTGCTGCGGATTCGCCAGGGTGATAAGACCTACGGCGGCCGAGGAGTCAGCACCGATATTATCGAGGCGTCCGCCAAGGCCTATATCAGCGCCCTGAACCATATGATGGCCCGTGGCAATGGCGGAGGTAACAATGGACCATAGAAGACAGCATGGGCAGAGCCCATCCTACAAAAAAAGTGAAATTGAGGATATGATGTGATGGCGATGACGATAACGGAGAAGATACTGGCTGCTCATAGCGTGCGTGAGTCGGTGCAACCAGGGGATCTTATTAACGCTGATATTGATGTAATAATGTGTCATGATGTGACCACTCCGCCGGCGATATCAATGTTGGTTAAGCACGGTATGGACCGGGTATTTGATCGGGAGAAGATCGTGGTGACGCCGGATCATTTTCAACCGGCCAAGGATATAAAAAGCGCCGAACTGCATCAGCGACTCGACAACTGGTGCAAACGGCATAAAATTAAATATTATTATAAACTGGGCCGGGCAGGTGTTTGTCATGCCCTGTTGCCGGAGCAGGGGCACGTCAGGCCCGGCGAGGTAATTGTGGGGGGCGACAGCCATACCTGCACTTACGGGGCGTTTGGGGCGTTTAGCACGGGGATCGGCTCGACCGATCTGGCAGCGGCGATTGCCACGGGACAATTGTGGTTTAAGGTGCCCCGTACAATCAAATTTTTCCTGAGCGGTAAGTTACCTGCTGGAGTTTACAGTAAAGATGTAATATTGACCATCATCACCCGCATCGGCACTGATGGGGCCCGGTATCAGGCGATGGAATTTGTCGGGCCGGCCTTGGCGGCAATGTCGATGGAGGCCCGTATGACTATCACCAACATGGCCGTCGAGGCCGGGGGTAAAAACGGGATTATGCCGGTTGATGAAGTAACCCAAGCCTATCTCGATGAACATCTCAAAGATAAAACTGAGTACGTTGTTTATGAATCGGACCCCGACGCTGAGTATGTTCGCGTAGTGGAGATAGATTGTTCATTATTGGAACCTATGGTGGCCCTGCCGCACCTGCCCGGCAACGGCAAACCAATAGGCGAGGTTGAAGGCCTGGTGCTGGATCAATGTTACATCGGCAGTTGCACCAACGGTCGAATCGAGGACTTGCGTATCGCCGCCGGCATTTTAAAAGGAAAACAGGTGTCGATCCGGACCATTATCGTGCCGGCGACGCCTTCGATCTGGAAACAGGCGCTGGAGGAAAAGCTATTTGACGTATTTTATGAGGCGGGCTGCGTGATCTCGGCGCCCACCTGCGGGGCTTGCCTTGGTGGGTTTATGGGCATCTTGGCCGAAGGGGAAAAATGCGTCAGCACCACCAACCGCAACTTTGTAGGCCGCATGGGCCATCCTAAGAGCGAATTATATCTGGCCAGTCCCGCCACGGCGGCGGCATCGGCAATCGAAGGAAATTTGACTGATCCCAGAAAATTTATATAAGGGTACGGTAACATGGCAAAGGCGCTTTTGTATCGAAAAGATCATATCAACACGGATGAGATTATTCCGGCCCGGTATCTGAATACCGACGATGAAGCGGTATTGGCCCAACACTGCATGGAAGATATTGACGCCGAGTTTGTTAATAAGGTTCGGCCGGGCGACTTTGTCGTCGCCGGCGATGATTTCGGCTGCGGTTCGTCACGGGAGCACGCGGTTTGGGCCCTCCGCAAAGCGAAGGTAGCGGCGGTGATCGCGGGCTCCTTCGCCCGGATATTTTATCGCAACGCTATTAACTGCGGTTTTTTAGTCGTGGAACTGCCCGGTATCGCAGACAAAATCAACAACGGCGACGAACTGAATATTGACGCCAAAAATGGCCTCTTAACCAATCTGACGCAAGGGATTAATTATGAGTTTACACCGCTGCCGGATTTTGCCCGGGAGATCATCGATGCCGGAGGATTGTTAAACAAGATAGCGGGAACTTAACCGCGGATAAATATAAAGTAATATCCGTGAAATTAGCGTACTACGATGATAAACATTCGAGAAGAAAGATTAGAAGATATTCCGGAGATTCGTAAACTAAATCAGGCGGCGTTCGGCGGAGATACTGAGGCGGATATTGTTGATGTTTTGCGAAATGATCCTGCCTGCGCGTTGTCTTTAGTCGCTGAGCAGGATGGTCGGATTGTGGGACATATAATGTTCAGCCGCGTGGAAATTGAACCGGGTGAATCAAAAAATGACATCCTGGGATTGGCGCCGATGGCGGTACTGCCGGCATTCCAGAAAAAAGGGATCGGCTCCCAGCTGGTTGAAGCGGGGCTCCAAAGGTGCGTATCGAAAGGTTGCCCTGCGGTGGTCGTAATCGGACATCCGGAATTTTATCGACGTTTTGGGTTTATTCCCGCGGAAAAATACGATATTAAATCAGAATTTGACGTTCCTTCCGAGGTTTTCATGATTAAGGAACTTGCAGAAGACGCCCTGAAAGGGCTCAGGGGGGCAGCCAGATACCATAAGGCGTTTAGTAATTTATGATTTGACATTAAGAAAGGGCATGGCGCGTGTATAAGATTGCGGTTATTCCCGGTGATGGGACGGGGCCGGAAGTAGTGGCTGAGGCGGTTAAGGTTTTAACGGCGGCGGCGGAAAAATTCGGCTTTAAATATGAGACCACCGAGTATGATTTCGGCGGCGAGCGTTATAAGCGCACCGGCGAGACCCTGCCGGATAGCGCCCTGGAAGAATTGCGGTCGTTTAATGCGATATTGCTGGGGGCGATCGGCCACCCGCAGGTAGCGCCGGGTATCTTGGAAAAGGGGATATTGCTTAAGGCGCGATTTGAACTGGATCAATATATCAACCTGCGGCCCGTCAGGCTTTATCCGGGAGTGGAAACCCCGCTCAAGGATAAAGGACCCGACCAGATTGATTACGTGGTGGTGCGGGAAAACACCGGCGATCTGTACTCCGGGGCGGGCGGCTTCACCATGAAAGGCACGCCCCAGGAGGTGGCGGTGCAGTCGGCGGTTTATACGCGTCATCAGGTGGATCGCTGTTTAAGGTATGCCTTTGAGTATGCCCGCCGACACGGTAAAAAGGCACGTGGCAAAGGTGAAGAAAACACCGTAGCTCTGGTCGGCAAAACGAATGTTCTGACCTATATATACGACCTGTGGGAGCGGGCCTTCCACGAGATGGGCGACCAGGAATTTCCCGACATTCGCCGCGATTACTACCATGTCGATGCCTGCTGTATGTGGATGGTGAAGAATCCGGAATGGTTTGACGTGCTGGTGACGGGCAATATGTTCGGCGATATTATCACCG
>Ga0111186_1113_pt1 | contig 16167 bp, 11 predicted proteins | sample DeeMarSWOR324_28_FD_80243 | JGI IMG/M metagenome (GOLD analysis project Ga0111186, IMG submission 80243) | Phycisphaerae bacterium SM23_30 | reverse complement strand
TACCTTGAAAAATGATTGGATATTTGAAGATTTCACAAACTTCGTAGTAGCAGAGAGTTAACGTAATTTTTTAATAATTTTGGAGTAGACTTTTAACATAGGAGTTTATCATGGAATTATCAAGACGCAAATTTCTCGAAATAACTGCCGCCTCTGCCGCTGCTTCAACTTTGCCCATGGCTAAAGTTGCCGGTAAATCCCCCACTCCCCGGAATAAAACCGCTAATCCCCTTGTCGTCGCCTCCGCCAACGGCCTGCCCGGCGTCGCCGTGGCCTATAAAAAAATGGCCGAAGATAATGCCGATCCCCTCGAGGCCGCCATCGCCGGTGTCAACCTCCAGGAACTGGACCCCAATGATCAAGGGGTCGGCCTGGGTGGCTTTCCTAACGAACTCGGTGTTGTCCAACTCGATGCCTCCTGTATGCACGGTCCCTCCAAACGTGCCGGCGCCGTCGGTGCCCTGGAAGGCATCGCCACCCCCTCACTCGTCGCCAAGGCCGTTATGGAACACACCGATCATATCTTTTTAGTCGGCCAAGGCGCCAAACAGTTCGCCTTAAAGATGGGCTTCAAGGAACAAGACCTCCTCACCGAAAAAAGCCGCCAGGCCTGGCTCGATTGGCGGCGAACCTTAAATCCCGGCGACAACTGGCTCGATCCTGATGATGACCGCTTCATCCAGCAGTCCGCCGGCACCATTAATATGTGTGCTCTGGACGCCAAAGGCGACATCGGCTCCGTCACTACTACCAGCGGCCTGTCCTGGAAGATACCCGGCCGCGTCGGCGACAGCCCCATTATCGGCGCCGGTCAATACTGCGACAACACCGTCGGTGCCGCCGGCTCCACCGGTCGGGGTGAAGCCAACATCAAAGTCTGCGGCGCCTTCTTCGTTGTGGAGATGATGCGCCGGGGTATGCATCCTCGAGAAGCCTGTCTGGAGGCACTCAAGAGAACCATCGAAATGACCGAGTCCCGCTTACTGGACGAACAAGGCCGACCGACTTTCTATGTAAATTTCTATGCCCTTTCCAAGGACGGCAAGCACGGCGGCGCCACCTTTTACGGACCCAGCGCTGCGCAACGCCCCCGCAGCTACGGCACCTATGCCGTCGCTGATGACCAGGGACCCCGCCTGGAAAAACTGTATTACCTCTTCGAGGATTACGAACGACCCCGGAAAATGATGTTTTAGCTTGATAAATCGGAAAAACAGGCCAAAGAAAAAACCAACCGGGAGGTACCTTTACCAAGTGCCATGAACAATTTAAAATAAAAAACAAAGCTTACCCCCAAGCACCGGAGGTCAAAGATTATTATCCTTGATCATTTCATTTAGGCTTTCTATTTCCGCCACCATTCGCTCTCTGGCCATTTCAAATTTTGGATCCGCCGAATTCTCTGGCGCCTCCGTGTGTTTTTTACTTTCTTTCAAGGGCCCTTTTGCCTCTTTACCTTCAGGATTTTCCTGGGGCGATTTTGCCTCAGGGATTGTTGATGGCGTCTTCTGTTGCTTTAGGCTCCGATCAATTTCTTCTCGAAATTCCTGCAGTTTTTGCGCGACTTTACTCAACTCTGCATTCTTCTGCCGGAGCTTCTCATTTGAGGCCATCACTTCGGTATTCTGTTTCCGGAGGCTCTTTTCTACCCGCTCGCGTTCGGCGATCTCATCTTGAAGTTTCTCTCTAGTAGCGGCCAAAATGCAGACCTGTTTCGCCGCCGACTTCTCCGTCCGGCCGCAAATTATATAAAACCCCATCGTTACGGTTAAGACAACCAGGAACTGTTGCAAAAGCCTATAATAGTGTATTTTTTCGATGGATTCGGTAAAAAGCGGTTTGTAACGAATTATATTATGCATGGAAATGCTGGAAGAACTCTGGGAAGACACCATCACTTTGATAGGCGGAATGATCAACATCAAAGCGATAGCGACCAGACCCGCAAATATAACCAATTTTTGCTTTATCGTCATCCCTCAAGGCCCTCATTTATTTCATATTATAGGTCCAAAAATTTACTCTATTCTTTGGCGCCTGAATACTTCCACGAAAAAAATTTCTCGCTAACCTGTTAATGCACTTTCGCATAATTTATGTATCGACATGTAACAAGGCTAACGTAAGTGATAGAATGCAACAACTGCGCTAATTATGGGAAACCTGACCAAAAACCCCCGGTAACTACCCTCTTGCCGCCCCGCCTCCTAATTAGCTATATCTCATGGGGGTAGCAAGCTGGTGAGCTTTCCGCCGTCGAAATCAGCCTGGATTTTTTTGCGTTTTAGACTGGAAAACTCGAGGGATTTTGTGTTACGCTCTGTCATAGCGGTAGCCTTTCTGTTGGGGGGAAGTTTTTTTTCTTATTCCCGATTATACAAACAGTTAGGCTATCGCGCCATCATAAATCACAAAATTACCATGAAATATCCGGGCTAATCCCATAAAATAGGTAAAAACCTCACAGATCATGATCCCGGCCCTTCGCTCTGCTCGAGGACAGGCTTCGCGAACGATCACAAACACGTCAGCAGCGCGATTCTTCCTCTTCGACCTGGCGCAGCGCCGGAGGCTTTTGGCCCTTAGCATGACATCCGTACAGGCAAGCGGTTTTACAGGAACATTAAACCTCCTCTTAACTGTTAAGCAGAGGGAGGTTTCTTCCTTTTTACTTTTTTAACTTTGGCGGTTTTTTTGGCCGTTTTAGGAGCGGCCTTCTTGACCTTCTTCTTTGTGGTCGCAGCAGCGGGCGTTTCTTCTTCGGCGGGGGTCGGCGGGCGCAGCAAATCTTCCGTGTCCTTTTCCAGATAGACGTCTTCCAGGTCGGTGGCGTCCACGTGTTTGCGGAGCAGATAATAGATAATGGTGTTGGCCGAGAAGAAATAGCTGATCACAAAGCCCAGCACCGCCGCCGCCGCTATGGTGACCCAGATCCAGATGCAAAAGGCCCCGATCATTTCCGTCGGATGCAGACTCTGCCATTGAATATCGTAAAACCCCATCCGCAAATGGTTAAAGGTCGGCGCCGCCCAGAGGGCGTCCAGTTTGCCGCGGGAACCGACCATAAATGAACCGTCGATATTCATGATGCGGGCCGGCAAATGGGTGGTGAAAAGCAGCAGGAACACGAAAAAGCGCACAAATAAATAACAAATAGCCCCATAGACCGCCGCCACTACCAGGTAAAATCCGGTGCGCCACGGCCGGGCGAAGATATAACTGAAGGATCGGCTGATGGCGTCGAAACTATCGGACCCTTCCACCGCAATGGTGGGATGCATCAGGTAAAAACCACCGGTCAAACCCACTGCCAGTAGCGCGATCACAAAACCGCAGAACAGCACAAAAAAGACCAGCAGACCCGCCACTATCTCCCCCACATAGGGTATGGCCCCGATGAGACCGCCGAGAAGGATAAACGCCGCAATCATGACGATAATAGCAATGGGGATCAAGGGGGCGGAAAAGAAACTGGCGAATTTGCCGCCGCTAAACTGCAAGGCCCGCCAGGCGCCGATCCGCTCGTCCCGGGCCGCCTGCAGGGCCGCCATCCGACAGATGGCGCCGCCGAAGATAGACCAGATAATCAGCCCGAATATGATCAAACCGGCCGAATATATGGGATGAAAGCGGACCAGCCAGCATGTCCCCACCAGGAGTTTATAAATCTGCGATTTGGCCGCCACCAGATCGCGTTTCCAGACCAGCTCGTACACCGCCGTATGCAGCCGTTCGAGCTTGAAGTTCACAAAGGTCTCAAATATGCCCTGACCGGCGGTAACCTGAGCCAGCTTAAATGCCTGGGCCAACTGCACGGTCTTTTGCATCAGCTGCTTTTCCGTTTCGTTGGCGATGGATAACTGGCCCATCCACTCTTCCAGCCGCGCCAAATCAGCTTCACCCTCGACCAAAGCGTTAAACAAACCTTCGCAGGCCGCATCCGCCTCCTGTTCTTCCGCCTTTTTCCGGGCCCGCCGCTCCGCCTGGTCGCTGCCGCTTTCAATCTCACCATATCTTTCATTAATATAATCCCGCTGGGCTTCATATTTTTTCTTCATCAACGCCAGCGCTTCTTTAAATTCTGCTTGGTAATCGCCCTTTATCTTGGTCAATGCGCTGTCCGCCCACCGGGTGACGGTCTCGTCTTGTCTTTTCTGGACCGACTCTCCCATACTGAGAAGTCCGGTGGTGATTAAGTCGGCTAAATCGTCTTCATTGGCCTGCTGCATCCGCTCTCTTTCCGCCTGCCAATCGAGACTTTCCCCCTCATAGATAGTGTTGATGTAGAACTCCAGTTCGGTGACGCCCCAGCCGCCCACAAACCACGTCAGCACCGCTAAGATCGCCAGGATCATCTTTCCCGGTTGTACGGCTATGCGAAAACCACGAAAAATGCGTAAAAATAATGGATCGGTCCACGACGGCTTTTCCGGCAGGTTGCGGTCATGCATTTCTTGCTCTGTCATGCCTATTCTCCTTTCGCTTCAAATCGTCGGTTGGCATACTAATTTGTGATGATTATAGATTATTCACGTCGAAAAATAGAATTCGGTGATACAACTTGATTCACCCGAATTTTTATTTTAGCTAACATTATAGCCTTCGCGCAGGGAGTTGCAATAGATTTTTCCCGCAAAGTTCACCTTACCTTATGACCGTCAAATCCTTGTATATCAGCAAGTTATATTCCCTTACGCGATCTTGGAGCACTTTATCGGTTTTGATTGCGGGCCTTACTTTGAGTATTCAGGCGGCGCCTCGCAAATCATTTTCACAAGCGTGTTTATGTTTCCGACCCCTCCGAAGCAGAATGCTTGGGAGGCTCCTCGACGCCTTCAATTATATAACCATCGCTCAGCCAGTACCCCAGATCCACCATTTGGCAGCGCTCGCTGCAGAAAGGATAATATTGGGATTGAACCTCGGGCAAGGCCGGTGTTTTCTTTTTACAAACAGGGCAAAAAGAATATTTCATACCTGATTCAAGCGGACTGTTTGCCGGATTGTTGGGATTTACTTTTTTTATTTGCCGGGGCGGTCTTTTCTCCGCTCTGGGTGGCGCCTTCGCCGGCCTCCTTTTGCTCCGAGGGGGTCTGCTTTTTTTCGGCCTGCGCGGCTTTCTGGTAGCTTTCGCTGCGATAGTCGGTCTGATAAAAACCGCTCCCCTTAAATATCAAAGCCGCTCCGCTGCCGATCAAGCGCTGCACCCTGTTCCGGCCGCAAACCGGACATTTGCGGATCGGCCGCGCCGTGATTGACTGGAACTTCTCAAACTCATGACCGCAATCGGGACACTGATATTCGTAGGTCGGCATATATCATCCTCACCTGGGGGAAAAATTACCTCTTATTCCTATTTTAGTTCTTTGTCAGTATCCGATCTTTCATTCTTATTGATTTTTCTGACCTTCTATCGGTGTTTCCGCTTCCGGCGGTTTCTGCCGCGGCTTGGCCACCGATACTTTCGTGGGGCGCAGCGTCCGACCGTTCATCACATAACCCGCCGACAGCTCCCGTATAACCGTGTTCTCAGGATATTCGTCGGTTTCTTCATGCAGCATCGCTTCATGCAACGTCGGATCAAAGACCTCGCCCGTTTCGATTTCTATCCGCCGCAGACCGTGACCGGCCAGTGCCTTGAGCAGATGATCATAAACAATCCTGATCCCTTCTAACACCGCGCTGACCTGCTCCGCCTGCCGACCCTTTTCCAGAGTATGCTCAAAATTATCCAGCACCCCCAGCAGACTCAACGCCATTTCATCCCGGGCCATTTGGGCCGCCTGCTCGATCTGCCGCTGGGAACGCTTTTGATAATTCTGATAGTCCGCCCCCAACCGCTGCAGACGTTGCTTCAGGTCTTCCAGCTCCTCTTCAAACGGGACCGCTTTCTCCGCCGTCTCTGCGACGGTTTCATCTACTGATTCCGTCGGCGCGTTCTCTGCTGCGTCTTGCGTCTCGACATTCTCCTCCCTCGGAGTTTCCTGCGGGGTCTTGGGCTTAATCTGCTTTCTGCGTCCGGTACTCATTGTTCGTTATGTAAAATTCCTCATTGATTCGTCTTTCGGATTTCTCATCCGTCATTACTATGTTGCAGGGTGGGGCTTTGCCCCACGCATTTCACTTGCCGTTCTCTCCGGCAAAATAGGTCTTGAGCTTTTCAAAGAATCCTTTACTTTCCGGCAGCACCGATTTATCTTCGGTTTGGGCAAATTCATGCAGCAGCCGTTTTTGGTCTTTGCTAAGCTTTTTCGGTATTTCCACTAATATCTGCACCAACAACTGACCTCTCTTGCCGCTGCGGATATCAGGAAGTCCTTCGCCTTTAATTTGCAGCACCATACCATGTTGGGTGCCCGGTGGTATCTGAAGTTCTCTGGCCCCGGAAAGAGAAGGTACTTCGATAGTAGTCCCCAGAGCCGCCTGACTGAAGCTGATGGGCACCCTGATCACCAGGTCGTCGTTATTTCGCAGTAGAAACGGATGCGGCTGAACCTTGGCGTAACAGTACAGATCGCCCCGGGGTCCGCCGTTATCGCCGGGTTCTCCCTCGCCGGTCAAACGGACGGCCTGTCCGTCGCGGATGCCGGCCGGTATCTTGATTGACAGCGTCCGCGATTTCATCATGCGGCCGTTGCCGCGGCACTTTTTGCAGGGGTGCGTTATAAACGTACCCCGACCTTGACAGCGGGGACAGGTCGTAACCATGCGAAACAAACCGCCCATTCCTGCTTGAGCGACTTGCCCCTGACCGCCGCACTGAGCGCATTTTTGGGGCTCGTGACCCGGTTCCGAGCCGGATCCGCTGCACTGGTCGCAATAATCGCGGCGCTGGAAGTCGACGCCCTTCTCCACGCCCGTGAGCACCTCTTTGAGCGTCAGTTCCACCTGGGTCTCGATATCATAGCCGCGGCTGGCCCGCCGGGTTCTGCGCCGTCGGCCGCCGAATATCCCCCCCCCGAAGATGTCATCGAACATACTGAAGATGTCGTCGAAGCCCATCCGGGAAAAATCATGCATGCCGATGCCGCGCAGCCCCTCATGGCCGAAACGATCATAACGCTGCCGCTTCTCCGGGTCGCTGAGCACCTCGTAGGCTTCGGCGCACTGTTTGAATTTCTGTTCGGCCTCCTTGTCGTTGGGATTCTTATCCGGATGGTGCTTCAGGGCCATCCGCCGGTAGGCTCGTTTGATGTCGTCGGCACCGGCGGAACGGCTCACCCCCAGCACCTCATAATAGTCCTGCTTATTTACCGCCATAGCGCTCATCGCACCGTACTAAAGCCCCCAAAGGGCGTCCGTATTTAGCGGGGGCGTGAGCCCCCGGCTAATAAATAGAAATTTTAAAAAAAGTCTCATAACGGACGAAATAAAAAAATCCATCACCCCCGCATAGAACCTTATCGAAGGTTTGAGGCGGCAGGTTAAATGAATTTTCTTTCGACCTTTCAGGGCTTTGCCCCACACGTCTTTTAATTAACCGCCCCGGCCACGGGTTCTTCGTCGTCTTTTAATTCGGTTATAAGCACATTGGTCGTTAGCATCAATCCGGCGACGCTGGCGGCGTTTTGCAGGGCGCAGCGGGTAACTTTAGCCGGGTCGATAATGCCGGCCTCGTACATGTCCACAAATTCGCCCCGGGCGGCGTCGTAGCCGGCGGCCCCTTTCCGCTCCAGCAATTCGGCGACCACCATCGCGTCGTCCGCGCCGCTATTTTTAACGATTTGCCGGGTGGGATAAACCAGGGCCTTGGCCACGATGTCGAAACCAAGCCGCTCATCACCTTCACATTCCCGCTGGGCCCGCCGCAACGCCGGCAGGGCCCGCAGAAACACCACACCTCCGCCGGGTACCACGCCTTCCTCGATGGCCGCCTTGGTCGCGTTTAGGGCATCCTCCAGCAGGTCCTTACGCTCTTTCATCTCTGTCTCGGTCGCTGCCCCGGCCCTTACCACGGCCACCCCCCCCGACAGCTTGGCCAGTCGCTCCTGCAGTTTTTCCCGATCATAATCGCTGGTCGTCTTTTCAATCTGGGCCCGGATCTGGTTGATACGCTGATTGATGTCTTTTTTGGCGCCCGCCCCCTCGATGATAGTGGTGTTGTCTTTATCGACAACCACCCGCCGAGCGCTGCCCAATTGCGACAACTCAATCTTCTCCAGTTTAACTCCTATATCTTCGCTGATAAGCTCGCCCTTGGTCAGCACCGACAGGTCGCCCAGAATCGCCTTACGCCGATCCCCGAAACCCGGCGCCTTGACCGCACAGACCTTCAGTACGCCCCGCAGCCTATTGATCACCAAAGCCGCCAAAGCCTCCCCCTCCACGTCCTCGGCGATAATCAGCAGGGGTTTGCCCGTGGTGGAGATTTTTTCCAATAGGGGTATCATTTCCCGCAGGTTGCTGATCTTTTTCTCGTGCAGCAGTATGTAGCAGTCCTCCAGGATGGTCTCCATGGAATCAGGCTTGGTGATAAAGTAGGGCGAAAGGTAACCTTTATCGAACTGCATGCCTTCGACGATTTCCAGCTCGGTTTCAATGCCTTTGCCTTCCTCCACTTCGATTACCCCATTTTTGCCGATCTTTTCCATCGCCTCGGCCAAAAGTTTGCCGATGGCCGGATCATTGTTGGCCGAGATGGCTCCTACCTTGGCGATATCGTCGCTGCCCTTGATCTTTTTGCTCTGGGCGGCGATCGAATCGACCACCGCGGCGACGGCCTTGTTAATCCCGCGCTGCAGGGCCATGGGATTGACCCCGGCCGCTACCTGTTTGATTCCTTCGTTGTATATCGCTTCGGCCAACACCGTGGCGGTGGTCGTGCCGTCCCCGGCTACGTCGCTGGTCTTGCTGGCCACCTGATTGACCATCTTGGCCCCCATATTCTGGAAGGGCTCCGGTAATTCAATTTCCTTCGAGACCGTCCCCCCGTCTTTGGTCACGCGGGGCGAGCCCCAGCTTTTCTGCATTATCACGTTGCGGCCGGTCGGCCCCATCGTCACTTTCACCGCCGCCGTCAATTGTGACAGGCCCTCACGCATCTCACGTCGGGCGGCCTCCTCAAACATCATTTGTTTGGCCATGGTTGACTCCCGTTATATTTGCTTAACCTTTACTGAGCTTCGTTTAATCATTTTTCGATTAGCGCCAGAATGTCGCTTTCGCGCAGAATAACATATTTTTCCTGGTCTATTTCCACTTCGCTGCCGGCGTATTTGCCGTAAAATACCTCCGCCCCCTTCTTGACGCACATTTTGCCGCGTTCGCCGCTGTCGAGTAATTTACCCGGACCGGTCGCCACCACCTTGCCGCGCTGGGGCTTTTCCTGCGCCGAATCAGGCAGCACTATGCCCCCTGCCGTTACTTCTTCCGCTTCGCTTTGTTTCACCAAAACTCTGTCGTCCAATGGTCTGATCTTCATGCCCTTAACTCCTATTTTTTCTAATTTACTCATACCTTCATATATACACATTCACTCATTAACTCAATTACATCATCCCCATGTCGTCCATGCCCCCCATGCCCCCCATGCCGCCGCCGGGCGGCATGCCCGGCGTTGGTTCTTCTTCCTTGGGCTTTTCCGTGACCACCGCGTCCGTCGTCAGCAGTAATCCGGCTACGCTGGCGGCGTTCTGTAAGGCACAGCGCACCACCTTGGTCGGGTCGATCACGCCGGCCTGGAACAGGTCTTCGTATTTGCCCGTTTCGGCGTTGAACCCGAAACCCCCATTGTTTTTTAGTATCTTATGCACTACCACATTGCCTTCTTCGCCGGAGTTTTCCGCTATCTGAGCCGCCGGTATCTTCAGAGCGTTATAGACAATCCGGGCCCCCGTTTTTTCATCCCCTTTGAGGCGCACCTTGTCCACGGCATCTCGACAGCGCAAAAGCGCTACCCCGCCCCCCGCCACGATCCCTTCTTCTATCGCCGCCCGGGTGGCGTGCAGGGCGTCCTCTACCCGCGCCTTGATCTCCTTCATCTCCACCTCGCTGGCGGCGCCTACGTTGATCTGGGCCACCCCCCCGGCTAATTTGGCCAGCCGCTCCTGCAGCTTCTCGCGATCGTAATCGCTGGTGGTGGTCTCAATCTCCCGCCTGATCTGCTCGATGCGGCCTTGAATCTCTTTCTTACGGCCGCCTCTTTGCACAATCGTGGTGTTGTCATTGTCGATGGTCACTTTCGCCGCCGTGCCCAGATCGGATACCGAAATACTGTCCAGTTCGATCCCCAGATCCTTGAATATCGCCTTGGCCCCGGTCAGAATCGCTATATCCTCCATCATCGCCTTACGACGATCGCCGTAACCGGGGGCCTTCACCGCCGCCACCTGCAAGATACCCCGCAGCTTATTGACCACCAGCGTCGCCAACGCCTCCCCCTCAATATCCTCGGCGATTATCAGCAGTGGTTTTTTCGCCTTGGATATCTTTTCCAACAAAGGTATAAGCTTTTGCACCGCGGAAATCTTTTCTTCGTGCACCAGGATCAAAGGATTCTCCAGCTCGCAGGTCATACTGTCCGGATCGGTAATAAAATTCGGCGAGAGGTACCCCCGATCAAACTGCATCCCCTCGACCACATCGACAAACGTCTCCAGGCTTTTACCCTCTTCAACGGTTATCACCCCGTCTTTGCCCACCTTCTCGAAGGCGTCGGCCATGGTCTTGCCGATCTCGTAATCGTTATTGGCGCTGATGGCGGCGATATTAACGATGTCGTCCTTTTTGGTGATATCGATGGGTTTGCTTATCTTTTGCAGTTCCTTATCCACCGCCGCCACCGCCGCCTTGATCCCCCGGTTCAGGGCCATGGCGTCGGCCCCGGCGGCTATGTTTCGCAGAGACTCCCGGAAAATGGCCTCGGCCAATATCGTCGCCGTCGTGGTGCCGTCTCCGGCTACCTCCGAGGTCTTGCTCGCCGCCTCCTTGATCAGCTTGGCCCCTAAATTCTCCACCTTGTCCTTAAATTCTATTTCTTCCGCTACGGTCACCCCGTCTTTGGTTATCGTCGGCCCCCCCCAGCTTTTATCAATCACCACGTTTCTGCCCCGCGGCCCGAGAGTGCTTTTGACCGCCGCGGCCAGTTTGCTCACCCCTTCCAGTAATGCCTTGCGCGCCTCACTCTCAAAAGCCAGTTCCTTTACCGCCATAACGCTGTCTCCTTACATATGATTTGACTCTTTGATAAAATTCTTCTCTTGGCCCATAAAAGGCTCTATTCCCGCCCGTCTGCTTATACCAATCCTCCATGCATAAAACAACATCTTATGGCATATGCAAAGATAATGCCAAACCATAACCTTTTATGGCGTTTAATATCATATGTCCTTTGATAATAATAATTTACGTTTGAGATAAATACTGTCGTCCACCCTCCGTTATCTTTCTTTGATTCTGCCACAATGACAAACCAGCCCGCCTGATTTGCCAACCTGACAGGTAGTCCATACAAAATCAATATTTCTTTATCGACTGCCATATCGGCAGAAAGAAGATCCATATTACTGTAGCATAAATGGAAATTAAAATTATAAACTATTGTAATATAAATATTTATGATATTTTAAACTTTATTGGCACATCCTTTGCACAGTTAAATATCAGCCCGCTTTGTGTCCCCTGTGACCTCTGGGACTAGAAACAACGAGATATTTTTCGTAAATATTTGCTATATCAGGAGTTAAAAATGAGATTAGACAAATTTACCATCAAGGCTCAACAGGTGATCGCCACCGCTCAGGAGATTGCCGCCCATAGCGGACACGGCACGCTTACCCCGCTGCACCTGTTGGCGGCCCTGCTCCGTGATTCCGAGGGCGGTATTGTTGTCCCTCTTTTGCAGAAGGCCGGTTGCGATCCCGAACGGATAAAATCCATGACCGATAGGGAGCTGCAGCGACTCCCTAAAGTCTCCGCTGCCGGCCAACTGGCCGCCGATCAGGCATTAAGCAAGGTCCTCTTCCAGGCTAACAAAGAAGCTGATTCCCTTAAAGACCAATACCTCAGCACCGAGCATTTATTATTGGCGCTGCTGGAAGTTGAAAGCCCCGCCAAGGAAATCCTTTCCGTCAATGCCGTCAACCGGGACGAATTTTTGACCGCCCTGAAGGAAATTCGCGGCGGCCAACGCGTTGTTGATCAGAATCCCGAGGATAAATACCAGGCCTTGGAGCGCTTTGGCATCGACCTGATCGAATTGGCCCGTACCGGCAAGCTCGACCCGGTCATCGGCCGCGACGAGGAAATCCGGCGTTGTATGCAGGTCCTCAGCCGCCGCACCAAAAACAATCCTGTGATGATCGGGGAACCGGGCGTGGGTAAAACCGCTATCGTGGAGGGCCTGGCCCAGCGCATCGTCAACGGCGATGTACCCACCGGTCTGAAAGACAAACGCGTCGTCGGCCTCGACATGGGCACGCTTATCGCCGGCGCCAAGTTCCGCGGTGAATTCGAAGACCGACTAAAAGCCGTCCTTAAGGAAGTCACCGAATCCGACGGCCGCATCATCCTCTTTATCGACGAACTGCACCTGGTCGTCGGCACCGGTAAAGCCGAAGGCGCCGTCGATGCCGGCAACCTCCTGAAACCCGCCCTCGCCCGCGGCCAGCTCCGCTGCATCGGCGCCACCACCCTCGACGAGTACCGCAAATACGTCGAAAAAGACGCCGCCCTTGAACGACGGTTTCAACCTATTCTTATCACGGAACCCTCCGTCGAAGACACCATCGCTATCTTACGCGGCTTAAAACAGCGCTATGATACTTATCACGCCGTACGCATCACCGACGCCGCTTTGGTGGCTGCCGCCACTTTGAGCAATCGTTATATCTCCGATCGCTTCCTGCCCGACAAGGCCATCGACCTCATCGACGAGGCGGCCTCCCGCCTGCGCATCGAAAACGATTCCCTGCCCGCCGAACTGGATGAAATTCGTCGAAAAATCGTGCAACTGCAGATCGAACGTGAAGCCCTCAAAAAAGAAACCGATGAAGGCTCCCAAAAACAACTGCAAAACCTCGAAAAGCAGTTGGCCGACCTCACTGAACAGGACCGCGCCCTCACCGCCCGGTGGGAATCCGAAACGGGCCTGATGCGCCAGTTTAAATCCCTCCGGGAACAGATTGAAGAGGCTAAAACCGAATTCGACCAGGCCCAGCGCCGCGGCGACCTGGAGACCGCCGCCCGCTTACGTTACGAAAAAATCGCCGGCCTTCAAAAGCAGCTAAAAGAAAAACAGCAGCAGGCCGATCAGCGCAATGGCGATCGTATCGTCCAGGAAGAAGTCACTCCCGACTCTGTCGCCGAAATCGTCTCCCACTGGACCGGTATCCCCGTAGCCCGGCTCTTGGCCGGCGAAAAAGAAAAACTCCTCCACATGGAAGAAGAAATCAAAAAACGCGTCGTGGGCCAGGACGAAGCGGTCGCCGCCGTCAGCGACGCTATCCGCCGGGCCCGCGCCGGTTTGGGCGATCCCCACCGCCCCATCGGCAGCTTCATCTTCCTCGGCCCCACCGGCGTCGGCAAAACCGAACTTTCCAAGGCCCTTGCCGAGTTCCTCTTTAACGATGAAAACGCTATGGTCCGCCTCGACATGTCGGAGTTCATGGAACAGCACAGCGTCGCCCGCTTGATCGGCGCCCCGCCCGGTTACATCGGCTACGAAGAGGGCGGCCGGCTCACCGAGGCCGTCCGCCGACGACCTTACTGCGTTATCCTCATGGACGAAATCGAAAAAGCCCACCGCGATGTCTTCAACGTCCTGCTGCAGATCCTCGACGACGGCCGACTCACCGACGGCCACGGCCGCACCGTCGATTTCAAAAACACCGTCGTCATCATGACCAGCAACCTCGCCGGCGCCCAAATCCAGAAAATCACCGAAGAAAACGGCGCCGAATGGGAAATCGAAGCCCATGTCAATGACGTCTTAAAACAGGCCTTCCGGCCCGAGTTTCTCAATCGTATCGACGAGTCTATCGTCTTCCATCCCCTCGGCAAAGAGGAACTGCGAAAAATTATTGATATCCAGCTCCGCTATCTCAGCCAACGTCTCACCGACAAAAATATTACCCTCCAGGTCACTGAGGCGGCCAGGGATTTATTAATGAATGAAGGCTACGACCCCAGCTACGGGGCTCGCCCCTTAAAACGCACCATCCAGCAAAAACTGGAAAACAGATTAGCCCGCCGACTCCTCGCCGGCGACTTCACCGACGGCGATACCGTCACCGCCGACGCCGCCGGCCACGCCTTCCACTTCGAGAAAGTTAAGAGTTAAGCCACAGAGGACACAGAGGACACAGAGTTCACAGAGAAATTAAAGAACATTTTACATAACAATTTGAAGTACTGAATAAATATCAATGAACCTCATAATTGATAAAAATGTTATTATAGGCACAAATGAAAATAGACTCCGAGAGTTTGCCAAAGCACATAAAGTGATTATTCCGCATACTGCATTTCTAGAGTGCCTGATTTCCACTGATCTTGTTATAAAGAGGCTTTTCCGTCGCATTGATGGAATGATTAGAAACGGTGCCAATGTTAGTTATCAAGTAATGCAAATCGTGGAAGCTGAAGGGAAAAGCTTGTCTCCTTGCAAAGATATTATTGATTATGAATGGAGCTCCGCTCTTCGCAGGGATGGCATAATGGACGAACAGTATATTTCGGAACATGAAATTGCTCGGAGGAAGGATAAAAACGAAAAAATTGCTAATGATCTGAAAAAAATGAGTATAAAAGTTTGTAATAAGTATAGATCTAGGCATAACGATAAAATAAAAGAACTGCGCGGAAAACAGAAGAATTTTAATGAAAGGATCACTGATTTTTTTAATCTTGTTAACAAGTCGGATACACATGATTTAGCGATAAAGCAATTCCAGATTTTAATAAAAAACCCGGTACTATTTTGTTTATCTGATGAATGGCTAAGTTGGCACTACATGAGACTGCTCCATATTATGGCATTAGAATATGCCAGCAAAAAAGTAAAGGGAGAGTTGCCGAATATTGAAAAAATTGAAAATGATTGTATGGATATTGAATACATAGTTTTATTATTCAAAGCGGATGGGCTGATAACTAACGATATAAAGTGCGGATTCATGGCCAAAGCGGCATTTCCTGAAAAATATGTTTTTTCGTCTATTGAAGAAGCGTCAGGTATCTATGACAAAATCTGAACGTCAAGTAAAATTCGCTTTTTTTTCTTAAGGTTTCATATCAACAAAACCTTCCTTTCTTTTTCCAAAGGAGGAGGAAATTGTGAAAATAAAATTTAGGTTCTCCTCAGATAAAGTTGGTTAATTTAATATTAAAGACAGCCTCTAACGAGGCTGGAGTTTATCGCATTATAGCCACCGGCATAATCAAAAAGGATTGACATCAAATAAGATACAAACCCTATGCTGTTTGGCGCCCCCATGGTGCTCAGGTCGTACGGCGGCGTTGGTCTATCGACTATGACGGTAATTGTAATGTAACATGATATGCCGGAGGCCTAAAGCGTTAAAATCCAAGGTTTTGCCTGTAAAACCTTGAAAATAAGCACCAACTTTTTCCGAGTTGAGCCTAAAAATAAAAAATTCTTCAGGGCAAGTTATCCCGTTGATAGAGGATAAAAATAGCATATTAAAGTCCTTGAGTAAATTGAGGCAAAAAATATGTCGGCTGTATGTCGTTGGCGCCTCTGAAGGGCAAATCGTTAAAATAAAACAGCAAGTACAAAGTTGGCTCAACCAATGACTGCTTTTTCGATGCTTCCGCCCTTGTTATATTATAAGTCCTTTTATACACTTTGCTTACAATCTTTTAGGGCGAAGGATAAGAGGTAAATTTTAAGCCATAAATTATATTCAGATATACTTGACCTTGAACGTTTTATGTGTTATTAATTTATTGGGCTACGGGTTTCCCCCCTGCTATTGGTTGCCCCCCCCAGCTGATAGCGCCCCGTAGCCCTTCTCTTGAATGCAAACCCCCTCCTCTTGGTCATAACTCATACCCTCTCCCGTCTCGCCCGGCGATACCTCAATTTTGCTCTTTGGTATTTGATATCTTCTTACATCAAACCCGCCAGCAGGGCGTGCCGCCCTGTCCGTTCCCCTTCCCGTCGATAAGAATAAAACCAATGCGCCTGCTCAAAGGTGCAGCAGCCGC
>Ga0111186_1084_pt1 | contig 16245 bp, 16 predicted proteins | sample DeeMarSWOR324_28_FD_80243 | JGI IMG/M metagenome (GOLD analysis project Ga0111186, IMG submission 80243) | Phycisphaerae bacterium SM23_30 | reverse complement strand
AGGGATGCGTATATATTTGTTGGTAATTGGCTGTGGGGGAAGTAATTTTCAATTTTCAATTTTTAATTTTCAATCAATTTTGAATGACGAAGCACGAATGACGCATATCATGAAACGCAAATTATCATTTAAGAAAGGCTCCTGACCCATTTTTTCTTTGGGTAGAAGTTAAGCGCTGAGGGTTTGGGTTTTAATCACATTTCCCTGGAGATCAATGGTGATATCTTCAAAGTTGAGGTTTAGGCCGCTGCGGGCGAGGGCTTGCCGGGCGATATGGGCCATTTGGAAACAGCAGGGCACCTCCATGTGCACCACGGTGAGGGATTTGAGGGAGTTGAGCTCGATGATTTTCGCGAGTTTTTCGATATAGAACCTTAGCTGGGAGGGTATTTCGGTGGTGGAATCCGGGAGGGGCTTGGTGTTTTTTTCAAAAGTTCTCATCATAGCACCCGGGCAGCCTGTCGGCGCCGACGGAAGCTTTCGGCCAGCGGGCGGGGCGGGACAAGGTTTATGATGGCCTTTTGCGGGGGATTTTTTTGGCGCCAGGTGCGCCAGGGCGGCCTGTTCGTCGAAGGGTGCGGCCTGTCGCTGTTCGATGGTTATCGCCTGGCGGGGGCAGTGTGCCAGGCAGGCGCCCAGTCCGTCGCAGTAAATTTCACTGACCAGGCGGGCCTTGCCGTCGATAATTTCGATGGCGCCTTCGGCGCAGGCGGTGACGCACTGGCCGCAACCGTCGCATTTTTCTTCGTCTATTTTTACGATGTTTCTAAGGGCCATAATTTTCATTCCGGCAGAGGCTGGTCCTGAGTCCGGCTGGGTGTTTCATAGATAACGCGACGATAAAATTTTGGCGGTCTGGGCAAGAGCCGGCTGATTTTTCGTCGGGGGCTGATTTTATCGTTTTTTACATGGTCGCGGGGTTTATGAAACAGGGGACCTTTACAATTCGGTATAAGCTTAAACTTAACCGCCTGCGGCGGGACTTTTTATTAGCCCCCGAGGTAAAATCGGGGGGTAACTTGCGTAGGCAAAATAAGTTACGATTTACCCCCTCATTTTACATGAGGGGCTATTTGAATTATCCACAAATACAAATCTCTATACCATTGAATTAGTTTTGGTGTGATTTCAGCAATTGGGCCATATCCTCGGGCACATTGCCGATAGGGGCGATATTAAATTTTTCCACCAAGACTTTAAGCACGCCGGGGCTGACAAAGGCCGGCAGCGACGGTCCGAGTTTAATATTTTTAATTCCCAGATGCAGTAACGTCAGCAGGATGGCCACGGCTTTCTGTTCGTACCAGCTCAGGACCATCGACAGGGGGAGATCGTTGATGGCACAACCGAATGCCTCCGCGAGGGCCACGGCAATCAGGACGGCCGAATAGGCATCGTTGCACTGGCCGATGTCCAGGAGGCGGGGGATGCCGTCGATGCTGCCGAAATCCAGCTTATTAAAACGATATTTTCCGCAGGCCAATGTCAATATGACGCAGTCGTCGGGCACGCTGCGGGCGAATTCGGTATAATAATCACGTCCCGGTTTGGCCCCGTCGCAGCCTCCGATGAGGAAGAAATGTTTAATTTTTCGGGCCTTTACCTGTTGGACGATCTTATCGGCCAGACTGATAACGGTATGATGGGCAAAACCGATGGTAATTTTTTTCTCCTCGGCATCTTCGGTAAAGCCCGGCGCCGCCAGGGCCGCCTCGATGACGGGGGTAAAATTCTTATCGGGGAGGTGGGCGACGCCCGGCCAGGCGACCAGGCCGGTCGTAAAGATGCGGGTCTGGTAAGTATCCCTGGGCTTCTGGATGCAATTGGTAGTCATCAGGATGGCGCCGGGAAAGTCGTCGAATTCCTTTTTTTGGTTCTGCCAGGCCCCGCCGTAATTGCCCACCAGATGCGGATATTTTTTCAATTGGGGGTAGGCCAGGGCGGGCAGCATTTCTCCATGGGTATAGACATTAATTTGCCTGCCTTCGGTCTGTTTTAAGAGCTCGTCCAGGTCCTTGAGGTCGTGACCGGAAACCGCAATACATTTGCCTTTGAGAGGGGTTACTCTGACCTGGGTGGGCTCCGGATGGCCATAGGTTCCGGTATGGGCGGCGTCCAGAAGCTCCATGATCTTCAGGTTTACCTGTCCACATTTGAAGGCCATATTTACCAGTTCCCCGGGATCGCGGGCTTTATCGGTGGTGAGGAAATTGAGGGCTTCAGGGAAAAAGGCCAAGAGCTCATTATCTACCCGCCCGAGGATAGCGGCATGGTCGGCATAGGCCGCCGCTCCTTTGAGTCCACAGGTTAATAATTCCTGCAGGCCGGCAATTTCCTCGCCGTAGTTTTCGCGGCGTTTTTCGATTCCCACCGGGGCCGCCTGGTCTAAGAGGCTTTGGCGCTGACCTGCCGGTCGCCAAGCTGCCGGGCCGTCTAAAACTTCCGGGGTTTGATTATTCTTGCGACAGGCATCTTCATAAAGGGAGGCGGCCCGGCTGATCATTTCCCCGGCCTGATGGAGCAGATTTTGCAGCCGATCCGGATCGAAATTCACGTTAGTAACGGTGCTGAATAAGGCCTCAATGACAAACATATCAATTTGGCGATTGATGATTCCCAAATTCCGGAGCCGATGGGCATACATGGAGATTCCCCTGGCGGCATAGAGCAGCAGATCCTGTAATTGGGCGGTTTGGGAGTCTTTTCCACAAACTCCCACTTTGGTGCAGCCGGTGCCGCCTGATGTTTGTTCGCACTGATAACAAAACATAACGTCTCCTTTCTTTTTGCTCGACGTTCCGTCAAGCTTTTGAGATGCCTTTATAAGTTATAGCTTTGGACAATTTCTTCCAGGGTAACATCGGTGAGGTAGTTATCCACCATCTGCTGCAACTGACACAACTTACCATTTAAGGGGCAGGTAGGCCTGCGCGGACAAACATCCCAGTCAACAGTACATTGATTGACGGCGACATTACCCTGCACGGCTTTAATTATTTCCAGCATGGTTATCCGGTCCGGCGGACGAGACAGTCGATAACCGCCTTTGGGCCCCATGATACTTGCGACCAAACCGGCTTCGTGAAGCTTTTGCAATATTTTGCAGGCAAACTGGTAAGATACTTGTTCCTCTTGAGCCAACACCCTTACGGGAACGACTTTTTCGTTAAATTTTCCCGCCAGATTTCCCATCATCCGGAAGGCATAATCGGTATTATGACGTAACAAATTCATTGGTTTTGACTGACATATCTCTGGTCAACATAATCAGGTCGCTCTATCTAGGATTATTATAGTCTTACTTATATGGAAGTCAAATTTTCCCGTGATTTTTCCGTAAAAAATAAACTTTTCCTATAGATAAAGTAGGGCTTGGCGAACCGTTTGATTTTCATAAATCTTTGTTAAATAAGGCTTTAGCGGGAATATAGTAAGTTTTTTTTGATAGAATTGTTAAGATATAATTTTTGGCGGTTCAGCCCAGCCAGCGGGCCGCGTCCGGGGCATGATAGGTAAGTAATATATCGGCCCCGGCATGGGACCGATAGCGTTTTTTACTTTTTCGCCGTGATAGACGAACAGGGGGGCAACCAGATCATCCACGCGCAGAGTAATTTGACGAACCATGCGGCGAAAGATCTCATGGGATCGTAAACGACTTAATCTGACGGTCGGAAAAGTCATATTTTTCAACCTCTAATTTGCAGAACCATTATTTGACCAAGTTTGAAATCTCGCGAAACACCTTATGTTTGCTTGATACCATCAGTTCAAAGACGGCCGCCTCGGTGGTAGAAACGATGATGCCGGCATATGGCATCCGGCGGAGGGCCGTTTTATGATCGATCTTGCGGCGGGAGGCGACGGCGTCGGCCATGACATGGGGCTGAAGGCCCGCGGCCAATAAGTCATGGGCCGTCTGGGAAATACACACGTGCGTCTCAATGCCAATAATAATCACCTGCCGCCGGTGCGTCCGGGTTATAGCCGATTTGATCGCCTCATCCTGCATACAACTGAAGGCGACCTTATCATGATATTTGACATCGCCCAGGACTTTTTGCACGTTGTCATTGGTACGGCCCAGTCCCTGGGGATACTGCTCGGTGACCACCAGGGGCAATTCCAGGAGTTTGGCCGCCTCGATGATGATGCGGCTGCGTTCTATTACCTGTTCAATCTTGGGGATGTGGGCCATAAAGGCGTCCTGAATATCCACCACCAGCAACATGGCATTATTTTGCGAGAGCAGCTTTTCACGGGGCATATTTATTACCTTTCTGATGAGAAATCTTTCACAATCGGTTGATACTGGGGTGTTTCAAAGGGTCGAAAATCATCAGGCCAACAAGCAGTCATATTACATAGCAAGCGATACTGTAGAGGGGCAGGAGCCAGATTGACACGTTCGGCCTTTACCATGGGAAGATCTCCACATTCTTTAATTATAGTAAACACATCCTCCAGGAGATATCTTGGGCAATATCCAACTAAAAAACAATCAATGCTGCGCAGCAAAATAGCATTTGAATCGTACGGATTTTGACAATCCAGAATCAAAAGCAAATCATCGTTGGGTTGGAGTCTTTCGATTCTTTGCAGGGAAGACTTGGGAAGGTATCTCAAACCGTGGGTAAAAAAATGAACATGGTATTCTCCATGTTCGCCGAGTTCAGGACAAGGGAAAATTTCCAAGTTGTCTGTAGCTCGTCGGCCCCCGCTGCGGGCCAAAAGGGCCATCGGATCGTCCTTATCCTTGGGGACATTTAGCCACTTAATATAATCCGGATAATCCGGTCTGGACTTAGCAAGCACGCGATTGGAGAACAGCGGAAACAAAATTTCTGATTCATATACCTTATTTAATTCGGGAAACGATTCCAGCGGCTGAAAATTACATTTCTCTTTTGCTTTTTCCGCACCCCGAAGGTACAGAAACCGGTAATTATCACCATCGAACGTTAATCGTCCGACGGGAATCCAACAACGCTTTTCCGGGGCCTGCCAAGCTAAAAATAACGTATTCAAGGTAATTTCTCCTGCAAATCCAGCAATCTATTCTGATTGATTTTCAGCATTTCCAAGGCAAATTTAACTGCTTCCGGAGTTATTCTATCTTCCGGAACACGATTGAAAAGCAATTTTATGCTTTCCAGCGATATATCCGCTAAATGTTTTAACCAAATTTTGGCCGCTTGAGGTCTTTGGCAGGCCGCCTTATAAAAGGCATCAAAAGTGGTTAAAGGTTTTTTGTCTCCAACTTTATCATAGAACGCCGAAGCGCTTTTTTCAACATACGCCCGTATTGAAAATCCGGTGTCTTTTGTTGTCAGTCGTTCTTTGCGTTTTTCATCATCCAATTCTCTGCCCAAGCTGGAAGCATGATCAAAAGTTGGCGATAATCGCAACTCATTGGTGTTTGGCGGCGTTGAAACATTGTGCGCCAGGGCAATGGCCCAATTTTCATGGTGGCGGTCGGTATTTCCAATCCAAGCATCCAAAAGCAAATATCCAACAAAAATATCCAGAGCTATAAAAATCCCATCAGGAGCTTTCCAGCCTGGATCTGTAGTTATAATGGGCATCTTTATTGGCATTTGCACCATTATTTTCATAACCGCATCGAGAGTATGCTCAGACACCTTATAAAAGTTTCTGTGGCTGGAGGTACTATTTGGATAATCGGGGTACAATTCGCGAAGTATTTCATTACCATGTATAAGCTCTTCATTCCCTGATAAGAAGCGGGGTGATACAGTGCCATTTCGATCTCTCCAGGTCGCTAATTCATAATGAGCGTGGGGTAAACCTAATGGTCGGCACAACTCTGAGGCAACTTTTTCCGCCCAATCCTCACCGGTATTACCTCGCGGCATTTTGAACAAACAAGGCCCCCAATCTTTTTGGATATACCAAAATTTTTGCTTTGTACCCATGGCCTCTGTTGCATGGGGAGCATCATCCGGCACAATAATAATGGGGAATTTCTCCATATAAACTCAACCTAATTTTCTGACATTAAGCATTTTACGTTGAAAACAAGTTTTTAAATTCGATAATCATTATTAATATAAAAAAGGAAAACCACTATACATGGTAATATAATGCATTTGCGAACGGATAACACGCATTATGAGGGATTAAAAATGAATATATTTTATTTAGTCGTTGGCGGCGACGGCGAGGACGGCGGCGGAGATGCGTTCGGCGCCGGCCTTTTTGAGGGTCTGGGCGGCCACGCGGAGGGTGGTGCCGGTGGTGGTCACATCGTCGATCAGGCAGAGGTGTTTGCCGTGAAAATCCACATCAGGGCGGACGCCAAAAGCGCCCTTCAAATTAATCAACCGGTGGCTGAGGGCCATGGACGTTTGAGGGGGTGTGTGTCGGAGTCTTACCAAATCAAAGCTAATGGGGACGGGCAGGTTTTGCCGTTCTAATTCTTTGCGCACCGCCCGGGCGAGCAGTTCCGACTGATCGTACCTGCGGGCCCACCGTCGCCGCCAGTGAAGGGGGACGGGCACCAGCAAATGGGCGCGGCGGAGTTGGTCATCGCCGATGATGACGGCGGCCAGCAGGCGGCCCAAAAAGCCATCCAGTTGCGATTGACGGCGAAATTTAAATGCCAAGATTAATTCCCGCAGCACATCTTGATAAGGGCCCACCCGCAGAACGCGGGTAACGGCGGGCCGGCGGTTCTGGCAGCGGTGGCAGCGGCCGTCGATCAGGGCATAGGGGCCGGAGTTGTGGCCGCACATGGTGCAATAAAGACCGGGGGAGATTTGGCGGAGTTGCTGCCAACAAGCCGGGCAAAGCTGGTCGCTGCTGTCGTCGATGGGGGCACCGCAACCGGGGCAATTGGGCGGATATAAAAGCTCCAGCAGTTCATGGCCGCCGCGGCGGCCCAGGAGGCAGGCCTTTTCCAGCGACAGAAAAACCGCACGGGTAAATAAACGTCCGGCAAGCATGATGGGGCATAATAACCGTTTTCTTTTGATGGGTAAAGAGATATTAACAACCGGCCTGCAACAAGCCCGCGCCGGGCGCGGGCAAGGCGCCTATTTGAGATAATGGTTCTAAAGAGGCATCATTTATTTATTTGACAAAAAAGGCCGGTCCTAAAACAATATATCCATGTTTTTTACCATCTATCGTTATATATTTCGCGACCTTTTGAAGTCGTTTTTTCTGGCGGCGTTGGTCTTGAGCGTGGTGCTGGGTTTGGGGGTGATGCTGCGTCCTCTGCGTCAGTTCAGCGTCGATCCGGTGCAAGTGCCCAAGCTGATTATGTACACCTTTCCGATCACTCTGACCATGGTTATCCCCATTGCGGCATTGCTTTCGGCGACCCTTAATTACGGCCGCCTGGCCCATTTCAATGAAATCAACGCCTGTCGCACCAGCGGCATAAAACTGATAACGCTCATCTACCCGGCGGGGGCCTTTGCGGTTTTAGTGGGGCTCACGACGCTGCTGATGGCCTTTCACGTGATGCCGTCGTTTGCCAAGAGATTTGAAAGGGCCATCACCGCCGACGCCGAAGCCATCATTTTCCGCAACATCCAGAAAAGGGGCGATCTGGGGGATATGTTTCCCGACATTCGCATCTACGCCGATCACGCCCTTCCCGAAGAACATCGCCTGACGGGGGTGGCGCTGGTGCAGTTGAACCGCCGGAAGATCGACTGGATAATGACCGCCGAGCAGGTGGTGCTGGATTTTAAGATGGATCAGCCGCAAAAACAAATTCTAATGCATCTGCACGGGGCCACGGTCATGGTCGAGGATCAGACCGCGGTTATTTCTCAACCGCAGCAATTCTCGATCAGGGCGCCCAGCCTCTGGCAGGACGACATTAAATTTAAGAAGATGGCGGAATTAAGGGCCATTGAAAAGGATATGGTGCAATTTGGGCCCATCGACAAATCGTTGGGGGAGATTCAGCATCAGTATAAGTGGGAGAGGTTGTTCGAGAATTGTAATCAGCAGGCCCGGGGACCGGGCAACATCATCGATTTAAGGGCGGGGGGCGATCGGCTGCGTATCATAGCCCAGAGCTGCGTTTTGCAGATCCCCAGCAGTAGATCCGATCAGAAAGACCCGGACAAGAACAGGACGGCGCTGTTGACGGGCGTGAACCAGGGGCCGGTGGAGGTGATTTTTCCTTACGGAACAAACAATCTTAATCAGCAGCGAATATATCGGGCCCAAAAAGCCTGGTTGTCGAATAATCCCCTGTTTGGGGATTCCCTACCCATGCTCATAATGGAGCAGGTGGAATGGGGCGGCCGCGAGCAAACAAGCAAACATTTTCTTTTATCCGAAGAGATCGCTCCTGTCGAATTTCCGCTCGAGCTAGAAGATGAGGCCCGGGCGATCACCCTCAAACAGGTTTGCGCGGCAGAAACGCTCACCCGACTTAGGAGCCCTTCTCCGTACCTGGGGATTTTGCATCAAGACATCATAGACGACTGCGCCGAGCTGGCCACGGAGATTCGGGTGGAGAAACATTCGCGGCTGGCCTTTGGGGTAAGCTGCGTGGTGCTGGTGATACTGGGGACGGTTTTGGGAATTGTATTTCGCAGCGGTCATCTGCTGACCGCTTTCGGGGTGAGTTTTATTCCGGCGGCCCTGTGCCTGATCACCATTTTCACCGGCAAACACATCGCCGAGAAGAGCGCTACCGATATAACGGGTATTTTATTTCTCTGGTCGGGCATCGGCGCGGTGTTACTGGCGGATATTTTCATTTATAAATCTCTGGCCAAGCGTTGAAGGCGTAAAAAAATTGAAGAGCAATGGTACAGCAACAATTGAAGTTCAACAAGGCTTTGCGTGGACGCTGGGGCCCAAGATTCTGGACCGATACGTGGCGCGGGAATTTCTTTTCAGTTATGTAGTTGCTTTGCTGGTGGTTTTGTCGCTGCGGATATTGCTGGATTTATTTCTGGAGTTTGATGAATTTGTGGAGGCCCGCGTCGGCCAAGCCGCTCCGGGCGCTTTAACGGTGTTGGGATACATACTGGAGTATTACGGTCCGAAGATTTTTGAGTTTTTCCGCGATTTTTCCGGGGCCATAATTATACTGGCGGCGGCGTTTTCTCTGGCGCGTATGACCCGCCAGAACGAATTGACGGCGATGCTGGCCTCCGGGATGAGCCTGAAGAGGATAATCGCCCCCATTGTGTTACTGGGATTTCTGCTCAATTTGCTATTGGTGGTTGATCAGGAATTTATCCTGCCGCGGCTGGCGGACAAACTCACCCGCCGCAGCGACGAGATGGGCCAGGGACAGCTGCGCACGGTTGCCTTATGGCTGCAGCCCGACCGGGAAGGGGCGCTGGTGTCGGCGGGCGAGTTTAATCCCAACACCCGCAGCCTCACCGATGTTACCATCATCTGTCGGCGTCGGGGCCGGGCCGTGGGTAAAATAACCGCCGAGAGGGCCCAATGGGACGAGCAAAAGCAGCTCTGGCGGCTGGAGAAGGGGCTGGAGATCAGTGCGGAAAGCGCCGGCCGGTCGAATCAGACAAAAGCAGCCACCGAGTATCCATCCGACCTGACGCCCGAGTATCTCTGGCTGCAGAGAAATTCCAATTATAAAAGCCTGATGAGCAGCGCCGATTTGTCTGGCCTGATGCAGCGTCCCTTAAAGACGGGGGACCTGGCGGAAGTTCTGAGCGAAAAACACTTTCGTTTTACCGATCCGATCATCAATATGGTCATGCTGCTGCTGGGGCTGCCGCTTTTGGTCAGCCGCGAGAGAAAAAGCACCAAGACCACGATGCTCCTGGCCCTTCTGGGGGCGGGCGGCTGCTTCGTGGTCACCTTTGCCTGCAAGCTGCTGGTGGGGGAAGACCTTTTTCCCGGTCTTTTTGTGGGGGGGGATTTTCAATACAAGCTGCTGGCCTGGATCCCTATAATTATTTTTACGCCGCTGTCGGTGCTGGCCCTCGACAGCATCAAAACTTGAAATTACCAATAAACCACTTAATTATTTCCGGAGGTTTTGGGAGATTTTATTATTCACCCTGAAGGAGACGCGATAGCGATGGAATGCAAGCAAGATGAAAATATGAAAAATTGCGCATGCACTTATTCCGGTTGTGCGAAACAAGGATTATGCTGCGAGTGTATCAGTTATCATTTGAAGATGCAGGAGCTGCCCGGCTGCTGTTTTCCGCCCGCCGCCGAACGCAGCTACGACCGCAGCTTTCGGGCCTTCGCCCGGGCCTGGAATTTATAAAGGAAATTCGGCGCTGGGGAGTAATTTTTGGGGCAGGTCTATTGCTCGATAAGGTCCGATAGATTTTGGGTCAGGTTTTCCGCTTTCCAGGCGGCGATTTCGTACACCCAGTTTTGGTGGCGGGCGGTGAATTCCTGGGCGGCCTGGCGGGCCAAGAGCTTGGCTTCTTTTTCTTGGAGCATTTCTTCGGAGTCAACTTTGGTTCTATCGATGGTGACGGGGGTCTGGTCGGTGAAGAGGGCGCGGCATTTCAGATAGTATTTATCTTCGGACGTAGCAATTTGAAGGATATAGACGGTGGAATCCTTGAGCCGACATTGATAGGTGGCGTTAAAATCAAGTTCTGCCGTTTCGGGGGAAGCCTTTTGCACGTCGGTCAGATATAAACTCGACAGGGCCGTATAAACCTGGCGGGCCACGCTTTGTTTAAGTTTTGGGGGTGTTTCGGTCTCCGTCGGCGCCAATACGATGGTCTCGTTAGGCTCCTGCAGCAGGATATAATCATCTTGGTCGATAGTGATCTGCACCTGTGTGATTTCGTCCTGATCGACCTCAATAAGCCTACTGTCGATATAGCTTAGAACCTGGGTCTGGAGGTAGGGTGAACTTTCGGCCAGATAAACTTCGTCGCTGTTAACCTGACGCACGTAAGAGCCCGAGCCCTGATCGGCATATTTTCCCACCACCACGCCGGTGATGAGCTGGTTTTCGGCATCGAAAAACTTAACCAGATACCGTGCCTTTTCTTCGGTGACCTCCAGATCTTCATGGTTTGAGGGGCTGTGGGTGACCAGTTCGGCGGTTTGAATTTCCAGGCAGTTGGCGATCAACTCATTGATGGTCCTGGTCTGGGCGGGATAGTTATCCTTGTCGGTTATAACAAATCCCTGATCCTGTCTTTTCAAGACCACGGATTCGGGACCGGTTCCCAGTTGAATACGATCGATAGCGGCGGTTTCAAGGCCCTGAATCAAGGGGCCGGTTTCCAACGTTTTTACGGTCCGACGGTTGCTGAGGCGTGATTGAACTATGGCCCAGGCCAGCACCACCGCCGCCACTACCGCCAATATGGTTAAATTCCTATTGCTCATCAAATACTCCCAAATTCTTAAGCTTTCTCATCAGGCGTCGCTGGCGTGACTGATATAACGGCGCCGCAGGAGGCTGCGCCGCATACTTAGAGCTATGGCCACCAAGAGAATAATCAGCGGCGCCGCCAGCATACACAGATTCCGCAGTTTATCCCGCAGTTGCTCGATCCTTTCGATTCGATGTCGCTGCACCTCTTTTAATCTCCGCTGGGCCAGCTTGATTTTCAGGTTCAGATCAGCCTGGGCCTGAGTCAACTCGGAGGCGTCAATGAGGGTTTCTCCCCGGCTGCGGGCTTCGGAGACGATCTTTTGCAATTCCTGCTGAAATCCCTCGATTTCGGCGTTGATCATGGCTTCTTCTGCGGCGGTTTCCTGCTCGGCCTCGGCCTCGATCTGATCCACCAGGGTAAAGGGCCGCTTATAATTGCCTCGACTGCGTATGGCGATCAGATCGCCCGAGCCGCTGAGGGCCTCGATGGTATTCATTAAGAGGGCGCTGTTGTCATTAACCACCATCATGCCGAAAAGGGAGGACTGAAAAGCGATGCCGTCGGCCAGCATATCCACGTCGGCAAAGACCGCCACCGCACAATCCTGGCCCTGGGTTAAGCCGGTCAGTTTTCTGGTTTCGGTCGTTTTTTGGGGCTCCTGCTGGGCAGCCGGGTCATCAGGTTCGTCGATTCCTTCTACAATCTCGATGCCGTCGGGAAAACTCGACATAAAATGCCCCGCCGCCAGATAGCCAAGGTTTACTGCTTGGGCGCCGTCCTGGAATTTATTATTTAAGTATTCCGGGGGCATTTGGGTGACTTCAAATTCCGCCGCCATCCAGCTATTGCCGCCGGCGGTGGTGTGGATCAGAGGGATCAACTCTATCTTTGCCTGGTTTTGTTCGGCCTCAGTTTTTTCCGCCGATTTGTCGGTCGTCTGAGCGGCGCCAATTTCCCGCAAAACTCCCGGAAAGGTCATCAGTATCTGGTTCAATTCGGAACTGACGACGTGTTCGGAATTGAAACACCCCGGTTTCAACTCCATATAGGCAATAATTTTTTCCATATGCCGATCAGGTCCCACCGGCGCCTCCAGGGCCAGGCTGCGGTCGCCGGCATAGGTTTCCAGGGGCATTTCCAGGTGCCACGTCCGGAGCAGTTGATTCAACTCCGAATGGGTTTGAGGGGCCTGGCCCATCATCCGCTGTTGGGGGGTGGGCCGGTCCATTATGGCATGGGGGTCCACAAAGATAATGGTCCGGCCGCCGGCGAGGATGAACTGATCGATAGCCCAGAGGGTTTTTTCCGGCAGGTTCTTGGGGTGGATCACGAGCAGAAAATCAACTTTTTCCCCTTCGGCATCGGCGATCTCTTCCACCTGGGTATCAATGGCGACGACTTCGTATTTTTGTTTTAGCTGACTTATGATGGTCCAGGGGGGCTGGGGTCGCTGACCCTGCTGCATCATCATCTGCACCATATAATCCGACATGTCATCGCCCATGACGCCCAGAGAGCTCAGCACCCCGATCCGCTGCTTTTGCCGGGTAATGGCGGCGTCGATCTCGGAAGTTATATCATACTCGACAAAGTTTTGCCGATCCGGCTGGAAGAAGGAAATGCTCCTGGTTACCCCGAATTGGGTCTGGACCACCAGTCCGAAGAAGAAGTTTTCTTCTCTGGTAATGGGGAACGCCTGCAGGCCGTAACGGAGGGCCTGTTCTTCTTCGTCGGAAAAGGGGCGCGGATCGATCACTTCCAAGATCACCTTGCCGTCGGCAGCCCGTTCGTATTCGGTGAGCAGGGCCCGCACAAAATAGTAATAATCATTATAATATTTAATCTGATCGGGTCCCTTCAGGGCCGCCGTTTTGGCGTAAAACAGTTTTATAGTGATCGGCTGGTTGAGCCGACCCAGAATCGCTTTGGTGCCCCGGCTGAGGGTATAGAGCTTTTGCTCGGTAATATCGGCCCGCAGGGCGCCGCCCAGATTCTGGCAGATGCTGATGGCGCTGAACATGATTATACCCACCAGCATCACGCCGATTATTGCTCGTAGTGTTCGGTTCATTAAGCCGCCTTCCTTTCGTTGAGCATAATTCCGCAAGCCGTCATCCATCCGGCCATCACCAGTACAAAGTAGGAAATATTTTTAAACTCCAGGACGCCCCGCTGCATAGACTCGAAATGGGTCTGGAAACTCCAGCTTTCAATCGCCGTAATCAAACCTGGGGGCAGAAAGGTCGAAAGATAATTCAAGGTCGTCGGCTGACCCGCCGACACCAGCGCGGCACAACCCACCACCGCCAGGATGAAACTGATGACCTGGTTTTTGGTCAGGGCGGAGAAAAAACACCCTATGGCCAAATACGCTCCTGCCATCAGGAAGCTGCCCAGGTAGCTGATGAATATCACCCTTCCATCCGGATTACCCAGTTTGGCCACCACCAAAGGCAGGGGAAAGGTCAGCGTTAAGGCGATTCCGATAAAGATCCAGGCGGCGGCGAATTTGCCGAGCACCGCCTGGGTAACCGTTATAGGCAGGGTAAATAAAAGCTCGACGGAGCCGGTCTTTCGTTCTTCCGACCAGAGGCGCATGGCCGTCGCCGGCACCATGAACACAAATAATAAGGGCAGCCAGCCGAAAAACACCCGTAGATCCGCCTGGCGATTTTCAAAAAATCGCTCCTTAAAGGTCAGATACCCCGCGAAAAAGAGAAAAATCACCAGCATCACGTACGCCACCGGGGTGACGAAGTAACTTTTCAACTCCCGTTTACAAACGGCCCAAAATCCCTTCATGTTAAAAACTCCAATTTAGACCTTGAATAATATTTTGTTTTGTTTTTTGGTTTTTATTTCTCGGCGTTCTCTGTTACTTCAAGTAAAATCTTCACGCGCTTTTTTTGTGCTGGGTTAGCTGGCGGAAGACCTCATCCAGGCTGCACTGATGTTTTTCCTTTAATTTTTCCGGCGTGGAATCGGTAATAATTTTTCCCCGGTTGATAATAATCATGCGGCTGCAGACGGCTTCGACCTCTTCCAGGATATGGGTCGAGATAACAATGCACTTGTTGCGGGCCATTTTTTTGATCAACTGTCGTACTTCAAATTTTTGGTTGGGGTCGAGCCCGTCGGTGGGCTCATCCAGTCATCCAGGATTAGAACTTCGGGATCGTGGATCAAGGCCTGGGCCAGCCCCACCCGCCGCTGGTAACCCTTGGAGAGGGTTTCGATGGTCTGGTGATATACCGATTCGACCGCGCACAACGCTATTATTCGCTGGATTGCTTCTTTGCGCTGTTTGCCGGAGATGCCCCGGGCGTCGCAGATAAAATTTAAGAAAGAACCCACCGTCATCTCGCCATAGGCCGGCGCATTTTCTGCCAGATACCCCAGGGATTGCCGCACTTTGGTCGGCTGGCGTATAATATCGTACCCGCAGACCGAGGCGGTGCCCGAGTCCGGCCGGAGGAAACAGGCCAACATCCGCATGGCCGTGCTTTTACCGGCCCCATTGGGCCCTAAAAAACCCAGCACCTCGCCTCTGGCGACCTCAAAGGAAATGCCATCCACCGCCACCAGCGGCCCGAAACTCCGCCTTAAATTTTCAACCTTAATCATCCGTTGTAATTCCTTGTAAAATAACGCTTTAAGTCATTTCGCCCCGGTCGGCGCAAACGCCCCTTGACTGATATTTAATTATGACATTTTCCCCCGCCCCGTCAATACACAATTTGTTAATGAGTATATGAGGGCACCGGCAGGAATTTTTCTGCTGCTTTGGCATCGCCCTGCTCAATTGATGGCAAAATACGAGTAACATCAAACATTTAATCAGATGCTCAAAATCAATCGGATAGCTTATGAGTAACAGCCACGCCCTTGGTTAACAACTCTGAGATAAATCCCTCATAGTGTTTTCCGGCAAAGAGTTGTTCGGGGAAGCGGACTCCTTTTTCCGTTAATTGGTTTTGGGCGATCATGCGGGCGGCGGAGGAGGCGGGGAAGCCGGTGGTTCGGGCCATGGCGGTATAGCGGGTCTGCGGATCGAAGTAATCGATCAGTTCGAAAAGGTGCTGTTGTCGGCGGCCTGCCTTGAGGCCCTCAACGACGACTCTCATGACCAGGATATCACCCTGGGGCCCCAGCTTTAATCGGGGCGTTAATAGCCGGGCGAGGAAATCGAACGGCGCTACATAATTATCATCCACCTTGACCGGTTTTTTATCGAGCAGGCCGCACTGTTTTAAGAAATTAAACCGTTCGGCATATCCCACATATCGCAGTGTTTTTTCAAATAAATTGTTTTTAATCTTACCTGCCATGGTCAAAGGCAATGAACCTACGCCATCGGTGTAAAAAGCTTCCAGGGGGCCGATAGGCTCGGGGAACTCAACCGTTTCTAATCCTGACAAGGCCTCGGCTGAAACTTGTTTGCCGGCCTGAATTACAACGGCGGGCCTGAGGCACAGATGAAATACGCTTTCGAGCAGATAAACCGTCTGATAATTCAGGGGGGGTGTTTTTTCTTTGGGGATGCCGCCGACATAGATCAGGGCGTTATGCGTTTCATCCAGCAGTTGAACCCCCCTGCCGACGCAAATATTACTGATGCCGGGCGCCACTCCGCAGCCGGGTATTATCAAAATTCCGGCCTCGGTCGCCGCTTCGTGCAGGGCGGCTCTTTCATCGGGGGCTTCACCGACCAGATCAACCAGAGAAACCTTCGCCTCGAGGGCCGCTTTGATTGCCGGCAAACTCATACTATGGGGCAGGGCGCTGATCGCGACCTGATGATTTTCCAGGGCTTTAGCCGTGGCCGGAATTTCGGAGACGTTGACTTTCTTTAGCTGCACCCGCTCTGCGCCCGTCAGGGCTGCTGCCGCCTCCAATTGTTTCTCGCTGCCATCGATCAGGG
>Ga0111186_1093_pt1 | contig 16597 bp, 14 predicted proteins | sample DeeMarSWOR324_28_FD_80243 | JGI IMG/M metagenome (GOLD analysis project Ga0111186, IMG submission 80243) | Phycisphaerae bacterium SM23_30 | reverse complement strand
TGCCAGACGATGACAGCCACGTGCCAGGGCAGCATGTAAAAAATGGTGCAGACGGCGCAGTCCATCAGGTTGGCGCGGCGGGCGGGGGCCAGTTTGGCTTTTTCGCCGATGGGCTTAACCAGACTGGGCCCGACCAATAGTTCGGCAGCGGCGTTGCTGGCGATGGGGATCGAGGCGATGATGGTGATAAAAATGATGGCGAATTCCGCCTGGCGGACGGTTTTGAGGATGGTTTTTTCGGCGAGCTTGAGGATGCTGCGCATGAGTCCGCTATCGATCATCATCTGGGTCAGGGCCAAGACCAGCAAGGCAAAAATAACCGCCCCTTCGACGCCGGCGATACCATCCTGAATCAGGCCGGTGGATTTGTCGGCCTCGGTGACGATTACGGTGGGAATATGAAAAACCGCCGAGAGGGGCATCTTGCCATTTATAGCGCCCAGGATAATGGCTGAAACGTTGCCGTAAATAAGCGAAACCAGGATGTGCCTGCCGGACATGGCGCAAACAATGACCAAGGCGAAACTGATCAGCATCAATAAGCCCGCGGGGTCTTTGTCGATCCGAAGTTCGGTTTCGGAATTGATTTCTCCGCCCCCGCCGACAAAGGCCAGGACAATCGCGGCCATCAGGGCCGCCGTGGCGGCCAAAGGAAAGCGACTTTTAACCACGTCTTTCATGGTGGCGCCCTGGGTATAGGCCGAAACGATGGTGGTGTCGGAGATGGGGGCCAGGTTGTCACCAAAGGCGGCGCCCCCCAAAAGGGCGATCGCCAGAGCAATAGGATCGGCGCCCAGGAAGATACCAGCGGGATAAACAAAGGGGACTAAAGAAAGATAAGTGCCGACGCTGGTGCCGGTGCCGGAGGAAAACACCATGGCCATTAAGAAGGCAATAAGGGTGAAGATAGTGCCCTTGGCGCCGGTTTCCATGCCGAACCAGAGCAATCCCTCCACCAGACCGCCGCCGGCCATGAGTTTGCCGAATACCCCGGCGAAAATCCAGGCCGTGACGATGACGATACCGTTTTTATCGCCGAGGCCGCGAATGATGGAACGGCAATATTCGGTCTTGGTACGGGCCAAAAATAACCCGACAACGATGGCTACCCAGCCCGCAACCCAAAAAGCCTTGGCGCCGGGTTTCCAGGTGCCCTCCTGAGTTACGGGGGATGTGGTCTCTTGGATTACGGGCGCCAGGGAAATCCAGACCAAGCCGCCCATCAGGACCAACACAGGAATCAAACCCCCCCAGATGCCGCCGTACATTTTTAGACCTTGCCGCTCAGATGACTGCTGCATCTTTACACCCTCACAAAGTTATTTAAAAGGGATATTGATGGATTGCTGCACCTTCTGCTATTAAACATGGGCTTTCACTTTATTGGTGCGGGCAAGGAAGGTATCGGCGTAGGCGTAAATAGCCGGGGCGCCGCCGGTATGTATAAAGAGCACGTTTTGTTGTTTCTTAAAATACCCTTTTTCAATCAAATCGATCAGCCCGGCCATGGCTTTGCCGGAGTAAACCGGATCCAGCAGAATGCCCTCGGTGCGGCACAAAAGCTTGACCGCCTCAACCATCTCCGCGGTGGGCAGTGAATAGCCGGGACCCACATATTCGTCAAAACAGGTAACCGCCTCCCGCGGAACTTGCTGTTTAAGACCCAGATAAGCCGCCGTTTCGCATGCCAGTTTGTAAACGTTGTTTTCCTGGATGTCTTTTTTACGCCTGACATTAACGCCTACAACCGGTATGCCGCTGTTGTTGGCCCAAAAGCCAATCAACAGACCGGCATGGGTTCCGGCACTGCCGCTGGGACAGATGACATGGTCGATTTTTAGACCCATATTAAATAATTGGCCCAGAATCTCCTCGGCACAGGCGACGTATCCCGTCGCGCCGAGGGGAAAGGAGGCCCCGCCGGTTATGATATATGGTTTTCCTCCCCGGGCGATGACCTCATCGGCTTCTTTCTGCATGGCGGCGTCCATATCGCTGCCGCCCGGAACCACGGTGATTTTTTCCACTCCCAGAAGATGAAACAGCAAGTTATTGCCGGTGGCCTGGGGATTGTAACTGTCGGGGACCCGCTCTTCCAGAACCAGCCGACATCTTAAACCTTCCTTAACGGCGGCGGCGACCGTGAGACGGCAATGGTTGGACTGCACCGCCCCGCAGGTAATCAAGGTGTCGGCGCCCTGGGCCAGAGCGTCGGCGACGACGAACTCTAATTTCCTGGTTTTATTCCCCCCGGCCGTGAGACCTAACAGGTCGTCTCGTTTGATGTAAATATCGGGACCGTTTAGTTTTTCGGAAAGTCGGGGCAATTTTTCAATAGGGGTTTTTCCTTCGGTATAAAGACGGCGGGGGAATCTTGCCAGGTCCATTTCGATCTCCTGTGGTTACAGTATGCCTGATTTCAATTTTGCAGAAACCTTTATGATATTCGTTAACCTAATTATTTCACATCGTTGACACCATAGTTGAACGAAATGAATTTGTCAAGGGAATCGTTGGTAAGGGATTTGACCGTGTAATTGTCGGCGCCGACCTTGATCGCCCCCTGGATCCGCGATTTTGCCCTTCGGTGGTAACTATACCGCCACCAAAACTATTTCAAGGAATACTCGCGCAGGCGCTTCAAAAGATTCGTTTCCCGCCCGCAGGTGGTTTTAACCTCCACGCTGGGATCGTCGGTGTCGAGATGGGCAAACGAAACCGTCAGGCTGCCCTGAGGAATTTGCAGTAATTCGACATCCAGCTCGATCGGCTGGGTCGGTAATTCCGTTTTTTTATGAACGTTTTGATAGCCGGCCCAGGCGAAACCGCTGGCCGCCAGATTGCGCTCGCATGCCTGGTAATAGGCCCTGTTCGTCTCAAACGCCAGGGTGTTGGCGCCATGTGATAAAATCAACATGGCCCCGCCCACCAGCGTGATCAGCATCAAAGCCAGTATCGTTACAAAACCCTTGCGCCGCACATGTCGTATGGGAACGCCAATTCTCGTTACAAAAACTAACATACCGGTTTTGCTATTTCTGTTGTAATATTTTTCTTTTTCCAGCCTCACCAAAAAAACCTCCGTTTAATCCGATTCTCTCGGGCGGATGGGCGTCAAGAAAAAACACCCGTGCATTGGCCAGCAGGTCTTTTGTTGCATATCCCACGTCATATTCCACATGGGTTTTAATTTCGAGGGCGTAGGCCTCCCCGTCGCGGCTCCATAGACGCCATCTAATTTTAGCCCGGTGTAGGGGCCATGTGATTACGGCCGGGTCGGGCTGGTTGGGGTCTTTCTATAATATCATCCTTTTGTTGGTAGCGCACGGTGCTGTCGGGTAATTCGATGATGATTGGCTCTCGGCCCACATAGTTAGGATCGGCGCCGGCCGGCTCCTGTTGCAGGGACCGGCCCACATCAACGTCATGCTGCAGTTGATCCAGCAGGTCCTGCATGAAGCTGTTCTCTTCAATCACGTAATGCATGCGCGGAACGTCACCGGCGATGGTTCTGAAAAACTTATTTAAGAACAAGCAGAAAGTTGCCATCATGGCTATCACGCATAGCAGCTCAACCAATAAATAACCCTTACGCATGTTCCTTACTCCACAGCGGCTGTTAAATATCGCGACAGGCGGACCTCAATGGTTTTTTCCGAGAAGACGGCCCTCGCCGTAACTTCAACAAATCTGAGCCCCTGCCACTGGCCGGCACCGGCGCTTTCGGCGACGGTTACCTTCGCTTCCGGCCAGAGCCTTTCAATTTCTTCGTCGCTGATCGTCGGGCCGCCGGCCGCTATCGCATCGAGTTGGGCCTGACCGGCGGCAACGCAGCGGTGTCGGAGCAACTGATAGCGATTGAGCAGGCTAAAGTTATGCAGGCTTACCAGCATACCAATCATGAGAATGGTTATTATCGATACGGCTATTACCATCTCGGCCACCATCCACCCGGAACATCTACTTCGAAACGCAGTCATAAATAATATCCTTCAAATTATCCCACCGTTCAACCATACACCACCACCGAAACACTTGAAATCATTTTAACCAAAGGCACAAACAGGCTATAAATGATGAATCCCACCGCTGAAGCCATTAACAAAATCGTGCAGGGCCACATAATATAACGCGCTAAATTAATGCGATAACTGTAATTGGAGCGATAAAACGACTCGAGGGTCTCCAGGATCGCCATAGTATTCCCTTTATTTACCTTCTGGTCGAAAGCCCAGGCCAGCGTTCCTCCCAACCGGCTTTGCCGGGCGGCAGCGGCGATATCCTCGCCGCGCTCGACCATATGTAGCCAGCGGGTTAAACGTTTGCGGAAATAATAATTAACATCGAGATCCAGCGTTTGGGCAATAGCTCCGTTAACGGTGCCCCCGGCTTTCAGGGCCAGACGCAGGGTTTCCACCGCCTGCTGCAGGGAATAATTATTCTCGAACCAGTGTAATAAGGGCATATGCCATTTAAGAAAATCTCCGATCCGTGAGACCAGATAGGGCCTCCCCGGCCGCCGCGGACGAAACTTGACATATATCGACAAGGGAACCACTACCAGCAAAATAATACTGATTATGCCTGCAAACCAGAGATATAATTCCCAGAAGGTAGTTGTTACAATTCGCGTAGAAAGGGGCAAACTAATTCCAAATTCACCATATATCTTGCCTAGTTTGGGTATGACGAATATGGTAATACCGCTGAGCACCGAAAAAACAAACGAAATAATGATGATGGGATAGATCGGCTGAATGGGGCTGATGCGGCGGGATTTGTCTGCCTTTTGCACCAGATCAGCTTCCAGGCTCTTTAAGGCCAGAGGCAGTTGATCGACGCGTTCGGCTACTCTGATCATGGCGATAATATGACCCGGACAGCGGGGATAACCGTTTTGAACGGCTTCACTTAACGGAAAGCCTTGGGCCAGCCATTCGGAGATATTACGTAAGGTGCGGGCTCGTTTGTCGGTGCGACCGGCAGCGGCGGCAGCCAAGGCCGTCGCCAAAGGCAGGTTTTGTCTCATGCTCGAGCCGATAGTCGAAACCACATAGACCGTGCGCTCCTGGTAGGCGCTGAGGGCATAACTAAATAACATCCAGGTCAATATGATTAATATAATTACTCCCAATCCCCAAAAAAATACCAACGCTAGAGATATTAAAAAGGCTGTCAGGGATATTATAATGCCTACAATGATCAAAATCCGTCTGGCCGCCGAGTGAGGCCATTCAGGTTGCTGGGGATCAGCTTTAAACATCGCCACCTCCAGCAGAACGACGAGAAAAATGGCGCCCCCGAGAACAATCCCGACGTTGTTTTCAATAATTACTCCGCAACTGATGACGGCCCAGGAAACCAGCGGTGAGGCCAACAAGGCAAAGTCCGGCCACTTACGGGCGGCGTAAATCGATAAAGCCAATAATAATATTACCATTATTATAAAATACATAACGCCCTCATCAGCCGCCCAAAGCTTCAATCATCTTCACCATGGGTAAAAACAAGGCGACAATGCAAAATGCCATCAACAGACCCACGATGATCAACATCACCGGCATCAGTAATACCTGCAATTTGGCCTGATGGCAGCGCACCTGCTGCGTGTACATCTCCGTGAGACCGTAAAGATTATCCTGCAACTCGTTTCGCTGGGCGCCCAGTTGAATGGAATAAAGAAAAAGCCGGGGTATTATCCTGCAAAACTGACCCGCCTCCAGTATATTAGCGCCTTTTTCAAGTTGGGCGGCTATCATCTCAGCTTCCCGCTTGAGCTTTTCACTGCCGGCGGCGTTGGCGGCCAAGCGCAGGGCGGTCGGCATATCACAGGCGGCCCCGATCAATAACGCCAGGGCGTCAGCCATCCGGGCCATAAGGCTGCTGTGATAAACCCGGCCAAATACCGGAAACACCAGATAAATCGACTCATTAAATCTCCGTCCGGCGGGAAACGACGAAGAAACCACCGCAACAACGATAAACAGCAATACAGCACCGGCAACGATGAGCCAGAATGGTATCACATGCTGCGGTATGGCGAGAATTATGTTCGTCACTAAAGGTAAAGTAACGTCAAACTCCCCGAAGACCTGCTCAAACTGAGGCACCACCACCAGAAACAAGAACGTTATTACCAAAGCCGCCAGGGTCAGCACCACCAGAGGATAACACATGGCTTCAAAAATAATCCGGCGGGTCTGGCCGGTAATTTCCAGATGCCGGTTAAGGCTGGTGAGCATCTCGCTGAGGCGGCCGGTCTCGACGCCGGCCTTCAAGATCTGGCCGTATAATGGAGGAAAGTGTTTGCGCCTGCCTTCAAAGGCCTGCTCGATACTGCCGCCGGCCTCCAGTTCGTCGGCGATCTCTGCGATAAGTTTACCCATGGACCCCGTGCCGGTGTCCGCCGCTAACTCCCGCAGACCCCTCTCCAGCGGAATCCCCGCCTGGGTCAGGGCGGCTAACTGTTGATTAAACAAAAGAAATTCATTCCGGCCGACGGGTGTCTTGGGCTTCGGCGGCGGCGCTTTCTCAAGGGTGTTGACCGTCAGCGGCATCTCGCTGAGTTGTTCGCGGGCCTGTTCTGGTGAAGACGCCTCAATGGTCCCGGTCATCAACCGACCGGAAGAGGTCAGCGCCTGATATTCAAATGTGGGCATGATTTATTCCTCATCTTGGAATAATGTTTATTAACTCAATTTTATAAAGGTATTCGCTACAGGGTGGCAGCCTCAAACCTGATAGGGCTGGCCGATTGCGTTATAACCCTTAATATCGCGCTAAAATTTAATATAATTGGTATTACGCATTGCCGCAGACCGTCTTAATTTCGGATCGGGTAGTGACGCCCTGGCCGACTAACCGCATGCCATCCTGCACCATAGTCATGTGACCGCGGCTTCTCAGAATATCTTCCAGTTGATCCAGATCGGCCTTGGCCAGGAGCGCCTGACGCAATTCACCGTCGAGCTGCACCATCTCCGCCATCAAAACCCGGCCTTTATATCCGGTCTGAAAACAATCCTCGCAGCCGGAAGGCTCATATGTATCGGCTTCCGTATCCTTCTTCTTACATTGGGGGCACAGCTTACGGGCCAGCCTCTGATTGACCACCGCCGATACGCTTGAGGTTAACTGGTAAGGTTCGATACCCATCTCCAACAACCTTATCAATGCCGCCGCCGGGGTGCCGCTGTGCAGGGTGCTCATCAGCAGATGGCCCGTAAGGCCGGCTTCGCAGGCAATGCGGGCGGTCTCGGCGTCCCGGATCTCGCCGATCATCAATACTTGAGGATCCTGTCGCAGCAGCGACCGAAGGGCCGTGGGAAAGGTCATTTCGCCATGAGGTGTAATCTGGACCTGGGTAACGCCGTCGATATGCCTTTCGACCGGGTCTTCCAGCGTGACGATGCTTTTACCGGGAAATTTCCGCATAATATACCCTAACAGGGCCCCCAGAGTGGTGCTTTTACCGCTGCCCGCCGGGCCGGTGAGCAGTAAAACCCCCTGATTCTTTTGGGCAATTTGCTTCAAAACCGAGCAGATCCCCTCAGAAAATCCCAGGGCCTCCAAATCACTCAGGCCCGCTTCCTCGTAAAACAAGCGCACCACGGCCCGTTGGCCGTGAATGGTGGGAAAAACCGCCAAACGCTGATCAATGACGTCGCCATGATCGCCGGTAAGCTCAATACGGCCTTCCTGAGGGATGTCATTGCGATAAGTCAAAAGATCACCCATCACTTTCAAACGAGCTATGATATTGTCGCTTAAGGACTTAGGGAGTTTCTCCACAACGTTAAGCACCCCGTCCAGGCGAAATTTAACCACCTGGGCCGAACTGGTAGGTTCAAAATGAACGTCGCTGGCGCCGGCGTGAATGGCTTTTCGCAACAGATCATCTATCAGCGATACAACATCAAATGCCTCGGTTTTTGAACCATCGGCACCGGGATTCGAGGGCAATAAAGGTGATCCGGACATCTTAAAAGCCTTAAGGGTATATTAGATCAAACGCCGCAAATGCGCCGAACGCGTTATTATAATTCATTATCTCATAATGTTTTACAAACATCGACAGCACCGCAGGGTCCGCTTTGCAATATTAGATCGCTTCCTTTTGCAAGAACGACGTCCGAGCGCCGCAATCGTTACGTAAAAAAAAGGAATTACCTTGATAAATATTGATGTTTTTTACCGGAATTTTGGTTAATATATACTTTGGTGGTGCGTCTTGATTAATAAAAGAAACTGATTCTAAAACGAAAAGTATGCCATGGCGACAAAATCTGTCAGTTTCCAATGGTGCTGGGATCTGGCCGGGGCGTGGTCCCTGGAAGCCGACCGAAAGTGGATTCTCTCGGCCATGGGCCGCCACGGGGAGTCCCTGGTCGCTCTGCTATGGCGCATCCTGGGCAACGAACAGGATGTCTGCGACGCTTATCAGGAAACGTTCTTAAAACTGGCGCATCATCAGGCAAAAACCAAGCCCAAAAATATCAAAGCTTATCTCTTCCGCAGCGCCAGCAACGTAGCGATTTCCATGTTGAGGAAAAAAAATCTGCACCTGAAGGCCTGTAAAAACCTGGCCCGCAATACTTCTCAGGTGCAGAAAGTCGATTACTTAGGCGATCTTGACGGTAAACAACTACAGCAGCAATTACGCTGCTACATCATGCAACTGCCGGATTACCTGCGAAACGTCGTAATTTTACACGATCTGGGAGAAATGTCGTATCAGCAAGTGGGCCCCATATTAGGTATTTCCATGGGAACCGCCCGGGTTTACCGCTGCCGGGCCCTCCAGTGGCTGGCCGCCCGGTTAGCCGACAGGAAAGAAAAATGAAGAAGTTATTTAACCAAAAAATTGATAATTGTAAAACCATCAGAAACTGGATTATTAAAACCCTGAACGCGCGGTTGAGTATCCAGGCCGACTGGATGCAGGCGCATATAATCAATTGCCCTCGCTGCCGACAGCGCCTCAGCGGATTCAACCGCGTGGCGTTAGGTTTGTCTCTGATGAAATCTCAAGCCCATAATCGGGATTTGCTTAAACGGGCCAATCAGCAGGCGATAAACGTATTACAAAAATCGCTGCGCCAACTGCCCCAGGCGGAAAAACTACGGCGTAAACAACCGAAACCCCAACTGTGCAAACGCCTCGGCAAATATTCCCCCTCCCTATCCAATGCCGCCGCCTGTTTGATGCTGTTGCTGTTGATAAGAATCGGGGTCTTTTCCGGGATGGAAAAGTGTCAGACCGCCGGAGAAAAAGCCGTCCGCCAACACTACGTTCTTCATCTGGGTGAAGAATTAACCGATGATCTTTTCATGACCTAGTCCGCCGCATTAATAAAATACGGCTAAGAAATTTTTCTCACCGTCGCGGTCGGGCTGATATGTCTAGGTTTTTTTTCGCGTTTTTTTCGAGGATGATCTGGGCTTCCTCGGAGCTGACGGTGTTGTCTCTTCGTCTTTTTCTGGAACCGCTTTCTTCTTTTCGGGCTGGAGGGCATCGCGGAAGCTCATCAACCCTTTTAACGTATTAAACCAAAACGGAGCCCCCAGGCCTATCAGCACCGCCGTCATCAAAACCCCCAGTATGTTGGATATATCCCCATAATACGCAAATCCCTTTGACCATGGAGTTATATCAAATGATGCCAATTCGTCTGCGGCCATTTGGGCCCATTCAACGGCTTGTTCATAGCCTTTCCGGTGCAATTCTTCTAATATCATTTCATACTCAAGCACCATGCTCTCTCGTTCCGGATGATCTTCCAGAACGAGCGACAACTCATCCAGAATATCTTGCCGGGCATCTCCCACCCCGCTGACTTCCTCAAGCGTTTCCTGTAAATCAGGATGGTTTTGCTGTAATCTTTCTAAGGCTTGGCTGGAGATGTCTTCATATCTCATTAATTCCTGGTAGTCTGTTTCGTACTTGTTGACCAGCTCCTCGGCGCTCTTTACCGCCTGAATACGGTACTCCGGATCGGTGGAAAGCCGCTGCAAAGTATCAGGGGCGCTTACTTGAAAAATTAGGGCCACGAACAACGCACAAATTAAGCTAATCCATCGTGTTTTTGCCCGGAAACTTTGTTGCAGTCCTTTCTCCATGCGCTCGAACCATGGTAAGATTTTGTCCATGCTTATATTGTCAAACTCCTCGTGTTCGCTTAAAAGCATTTTTAGCTCTTTCTCTAAAATCCATGACGTCCCGCCGGCCTTCTTGCCCTTCATCACGCTGTTGGCATTCAGGATTTCGTCGGCCAGGTCTCTGCCTGATTCCACTTCCGGGGCTAACTCCAGTAAGCGTCCTAGCCCCACGCGCAGGTTTCGCGCGCGAATATTAAAGAAGTAAACAAAGGCTTGAGTCAACGATGTAACCAGGAGGCTTAATGTAAGCATAATACCGGAAAATCCGATGAAAATACCCAGTGTTTCGAATAATGTATTTTGATCCATCTCATTATCTCCAGATAAATAAAATAAGCGATATTTAACTTATCTAGCTCTAATCCAACGTGTCCCGTCTCCTCGACGTGTTTCTCTAACCGTAGGAGGAAAATTAGGATTTTCATCCTCATCCACCTCCACGATGCGAAACCATTTACCGTCGGTCTCGATCAGGATATGGCTGAACTCGTGCATTTTCCGGCGGGCGCTCTGGGTAACCAGATTAGCCCACTTGAACCGCTTCTCGTGAATGAGGGTGTGATAAACCCGATGAGATCCGCCCAGCCAGCTAATGACGGTAGGATTCGGATGTCTCCATGAGGGCGTAAAACCTCTGGTCCCCATCGAGGCCACCGACAACACGGGAAGAATGTCTCTACCGTCGGTTCCTTCGCGCCGAAAGAACGGCCGGTAGGCATGCGCACTGCCGTGATGAGGAAGCTTCAACACATCCACCTCTAACAAATCCAATTCTCCCCTTTCCTCCAGGTGCTGCATGAGTTTCTCTTCGGATTTCTCATTGTGATCGCCCGGAAACAACATGGAAAAATCACCGTAATCAAGCCGAAAGGTTACGCTATTCCCGTTGATCGTCTCTCCCCAGTCCCCAAACTCGCGCGCCCTCTCTAAAGGCCAGATGAGCCTGAAATCAATATCCGTGGTGTCCACCCCCCGATCAAGCTCTCTTTCTCGTTCTATGATAAACGGTCCGTTAGCCTTACAACGCTCAAAAAGCCCAACCTCGATAGGGGTTTCCTCTTCCGCCACGGCGCCGGCAAGATCCTCGTAGATGCCCTGAAATTCCTCGTCGCCCAGCCTCTCTATCAGGTCGGCTTTCGTATCGATCAAATAATCATCTCTCAACTTCTTTCCCAGCCCGTCGTCATCGGGATCGAGAAATGCCATCCCCCTTACCAATTGATTATTCCTGCGCTCGATTACCGCCTGTTTATATGTAGTAGAATTGGAGAATCCCCGCTTCCCGCGTCGGTATGAAGCCAAACCGTTATGGTATATGGATTCCACTCCCACCGAGTCCTCGGTGAGTATGTGCGTGAATCCTTTTATGTGATCTTTATCATGGTGCGTGATCACCGCATGTTCGATAAGGGGTTCGTCATATAATTCCAGCAAAAATTCCTCCATTAATGTCTCGTTTTCTTGATTGAACGATCCGCCGTCGATCAAAACATCCACTGCTTCTGTACGGCTGAGATCGTCATCATCAGGAACAGGATCGTAATTACACCTGGCAGGCAATTGAATAAGCAGCCCATCCCCCTGGCCGACATACACTGTCCAGATTCGCATCAGATCGTCCGGATCGGGCTGATAATCAATGCGCTGAACTCGGTGAAAGGAACTGTATTCCGGGGGTATATCCGCCCCGCAGGGAACTAATAAAAATAGAATTATAAGGCAGAAAAAGAAGATTTGCCTTTGAAAACAAGATTGAGGCACAAAAACACACTTAAGCGATTTGATGGGAAATTTAGAAGCATCCATTTTTTTACTCCCTAAATCAATATATATTATTTCAAAGCAGGTTGATTCAGGGGTGTCAATATAAAAATTTGGCAAATACTTTACCCGGATTCGGTGGAATATTGCAGAACGCAAGCCTCGAAACCATCCGAAGATTTTATTTGACAGTTAGTTAGGAAAATTTGAGCCCCCGAGAACGGCAAATTCTCAAGCGATAAAGTAATTTTCTGCTAAAAACTGCTGCAAACGCCTCCTGAAATCCCAAAAGGAAAAAGGCCGCCAACCGTAAATGACTGTCAACCCGTAAGTTACGAAATAGCGGCGATCGGATTTGAACCGATGACCTGCGGGCTATGAATCCGCTGCTCTAACCATCTGAGCTACGCCGCCTGTAAAACTAAGAAATTATATAAAAGGTTTATATCGGTGTAAAGCCGCTACTAATCCAAAGAAACATATATTCTCTTACTCAATCGTCTGGCCAATAAGGAATTCAAGTCCTCTTCCCGGTGAGTTCGCAGCAATATTCCATTTTTGTATCGCAAAAAAGATACAGTTTCACTTGACGATACACTCACGTCTGATATAATTGCTCTTAGATCCTGATTAGCTGGTTAAGCCATAGAGAGTCAAAAAAACGAATCGATTTGGATACTTATAACGCTGAATGTAAAAAAATATTATACGTCATATTATTTGTAAAACGTTTTTTTGCAAGCTGTTACAATCTATTAGAACACAAAGAAACTCGTTCGAGAAATAAGGATCCGTATTAATGGTTCATTTACTATTCTTATCTCAGCGGGGCAGTATTCGCAGTCAGATAGCCCAGGGCTTTGCCCGCCTGTTGGTCTCGGCCGACGAGGTGGACATTACCAATGTCGGAGTCACCGCTCAGCCGCTTGATAAACGTGCTGCGAGCGTTATGGCAGAAGTAGGCATAGATATCTCTTTTCAATCCAGCCGTTCTCTGTTTGATTTGAACTCAACGGCCTATGATCTGGTTATTGTGCTGGATGCCGCCGCCGCCGTTTATTGCGCCTTACTGCCCGGAGAGCCTACGGTGCTCCGCTGGGACGTGCCCGATCCCCTCAGCGACGGCGAGCCGCCGGATCTAGCACCCTTCCGGGCCGTCCGCGATGAGATTAAACAACGCCTGGAAGCCTTTTTCAACGGCGGATATCTCTCGGTTATGATGTCCTTGAAAAACAATATCGAAGTGATCCTGGATCACCTCTCCGAGGGTATCATTGCCCACGATTCCCAGCGTAAAATCACCTGGTTCAACCGGGCGGCCGAACGCATCACCGGTTACGACCGGCACGAGGTGGTGGGGAAAAAATGTGATGAGGTGTTTCCCGGCGGCTTTTGCGGCGGCAAATGTTCCTTTACCGATAAGTTGCCTGATTTTGACCGTTTGTATTACCCGCTCAAAATTAATACCAAGGATGGCCATCAGCGGCGGGTGGAAATGTTGGTGGCGGCCATGCGCAACGATCAAGGTGATTTTCAAGGCGTACTGGCCAGTTTCCACGATATTACGGAGTTTACCCGGCTGCGACAACAGTTAAAGAAGGTGCGAAGTTTTCACGGCATCATCGGCGGTGATGACAAGATGCAGTTGATTTACGAATTGATTAATGACCTGGCAGTCAGTGATTGCCCGGTCCTGATCCAGGGTGAAAGCGGCACCGGCAAAGAACTGGTCGCCGGCGCCATTCACGGCGAGAGCCGCCGGGCGGGCCGACCTTTCGTCACCGTTAATTGCGGCGCCCTGCCCGAAGGTATCCTGGAAAGCGAATTGTTCGGGCATGTCAGAGGCGCTTTTACCGGCGCCGTAAGGGATAAAAAGGGCCGCTTCGAGTTGGCCGACAGCGGCACCATCTTTCTGGATGAGGTGGGCGAACTTAGCCCCAATATGCAGGTTAAGCTGCTGGGCGTCCTGCAAGAGGGAACATTCCACCGGGTGGGAGGCGAAAAACCGGTTCGTGTGGACGTACGTGTTCTCAGCGCCACCAACCGCGACCTGCGAGAGATGGTGCGGCAGGGAAAATTTCGGGAGGACTTGTTCTACCGGCTCTGCGTGGTGCCGGTGGTTTTGCCGCCCCTGCGGCAAAGGCGTAATGATATTCCGTTGCTGGTTGAGCACTTTATGAGTCGTTTCGGCAAAAATGTCGCTCGACCTATCCAAAGCATTACTCCGGACGCCATGCACTGTATGATTGATTACAATTGGCCCGGCAACATCCGCGAACTGCAAAACGCCATCCAGTACGCCTTCGTCAAATGCAAATCCGAGACCCTGCAGGTGGAGCACCTGCCCCCGGAAATATTATCTTACCTGGCCGAAAACCCCGCCCCGGAGATCTCCGCCGCGCTGGCCCGCCGGCAGAGCGACTACCCGCGCAGGCGCAAACTCAACGCCCCCCGCGTCCAGGAAGCCCTCCAGCAAACCAACGGCAACAAAGTAAAAGCCGCCCAACTGCTCGGCGTCGGCCGCGCCACCCTCTACCGCTTCTTAAAAGATCACGACCATACCCTCTAAGAACCTACCAAACATCCTTTAAAACTTTGCCGCCCTCCTTCCGAGTCTTTATACAAAGAACGATAAATGTTTCATAATTCGCAAAGGAACCCATGTTAAGGGGGATACATTATGAGCCGATAATAATAAAGACTATTTGAGCCGGTCGTAACTAATCGATCCTGATGACAGGATTGTTGCCGGGAAATTGATTTGTAGGAGCAAGTAAAATGGGACGAGGATACTTAGCGCCGCGGCTCATTACCAATTTTGCGGTGAAGATTCGCTGCCTGGAAGAGGAAAGGTTTCTGCCCGCCTGGTCGGTGAATCTGAGCGAGACGGGGGCGTGTCTGCGGCTTAAGCGGCCTATGGAGGTAAATCAGCCCGTCGTCCTGCAGATCAGGCTCACCGAACAAACTGCCCCCATGGGGATGACGGGCCGGATAGCCTGGGTGCGCCAGGACCGCATCAACCAGGCATATTACTGCGGATTGGGATTCACCGACCCGGACCCCGAACACCTGATGCAGATCAAAGACTACGTGGAACTGGGCGGCGAAGCTCTGCTGGAATTTCTTTCGGAGTTTCCTTTGTTTAGGGAATTTTCCCGGGAGGACTGTCAATCACTGTTAAAAATCGTCACCTTGCGCGAACTGGAAAAAAAAGAAATTTTATATGTAGAAGGAACCCGGGACGTAGATTTGCAGGGATTATTTATCGTTCAGTCGGGCCTTTTGAGCATTTTCAAGGGATACGTCCCTCGACCGGAACGGCAGTTAGCGGTGGTTTCTCCGGGGCAGATATTCGGCGAAACGACGCTGATCAACGATCAGCCCCATTCGGCCAGCATTATGGCGGTTAATGACTCGCGGCTGATTCAAATAAGCAAAATGGGTTTTCAACTTATGCGTAAGCAGCAGCCTGCCTTGGCCCTGGACATCATGGAAGTAGTGGCCCGGACTCTGGCGGCGCGGCTGGGACACACCACCAAGAAACTTTTCAGCCCCGTGCGCTTCTAAACCGCCCGCCGAAAACCAATCTAGCCGGCCCCGACGCGACAAATACGCACGTCCGGCATATCAACCTGCCCTAAAACCAACGCCTAAACGTCAACAGTATTTGGTTGACATTTAGGAATCCGCCGATTATAAACACCCTCTGGTAATTAATCCGCAAAATACGGTTGAAAGCAAGCGGGTATGAAAGGAGAACGCCATGCCGGATTTTGGAACTGCATTTTCAGGAAAAGCGTCGGAGCGAAAACTTACCCAGGCGGACCTTGTTCGGGCGATCCGCTTTATGATCGCCGCGGAATACGAAGCGGTGCAACTCTACATGCAACTGGCCGAATCGATCGAGGACACCCTGGCCCGCGAAGTACTGATTGATATCGCCGACGAAGAACGCGTGCATGCCGGAGAGTTCTTGCGGTTGTTGAAGCACCTGGAGCCGGAAGAAGAAAAATTCTACGCCGAAGGCGCCAAAGAAGTGGAAGAAGAGATGCGGCAATTGGGAATCAAAAAATAAACCGGGCTATTATGCCGCCCCAAAAACAAGGTAAAAATCAGGTTGACTTGCTCGACTTCTGCCCCGCTCCAGAGTAAAAAGTCTCAATCAAAATATAAAATCAAGACGTTGAGGTGAATGATGAAGGTTTTCGATAAGTTCTTTGGTCCGTCCCCCTTCAAGCAGTTACATGAGCACGCCAAAAAGGTGCATGAATGCGTGGAACTGCTCCGCCCTCTGGCCGACGCCCTGCTGGCGGAAAACTACCAAAAGATCGAAGAATTACACAACCTGATGTCAAAAACAGAGCACGAAGCGGACCAGATCAAGACCCAACTGCGGGATATAATCAGCAAACTGCACTTCCTCTCGGTGGGGCGGCATGAATTAAGTGAGTTTCTGGGTTATCTGGACGACGTGGCGGATGCGGCGGAGGACTTCGCGGTAGTTTTAACCCTGCGGCGGACCAAAATACCCGAAGAGCTCAAGGAGGATTTCCTGGCCTTTGTCGAACAGATCATTAACGTAAGCGAGCAGTTGTTGGATCTGGCCGAGCGGTTGTCAACCGTGGCGGATTCGGCTTTTACGGGCCGGGAAGTCGAGAACATGCTGGGGGCGATTAGC
>Ga0111186_1071_pt1 | contig 16651 bp, 16 predicted proteins | sample DeeMarSWOR324_28_FD_80243 | JGI IMG/M metagenome (GOLD analysis project Ga0111186, IMG submission 80243) | Phycisphaerae bacterium SM23_30 | reverse complement strand
TTACGCAATTCGGGTGTCTCCAAATCGATTTGAGCTTGGACGACTTCATCCGTCGGTTCTGCTTCCTTGTCCTCCGCCCTTTGTCGGGCGATCTGCTTAAAAAATGTCTTCGGATACAAAACCGTCACCGTTATATCCGTAATCCCTCCCGGCGCCTTGCGCGTCTTAACCGTCTCACTCCCCGGAAAAGCTTGTCGGGTGGTCTCACTTTGTTCGGTCGTCTCACTCCGACCGGCCCCCGCTCCCGACCCCCCGCCGCTTCCAACATTGGCCGCTATCCCCGGACCCTGCGCCGGAGGAGTATTGCTGCTGCTTTGTTCGCTGCTGCTGGTCTGAATGGCCGGCAGCCAGCTCTTGCCGCTCTCTTCATTGGGGATCGATACGATGATTTGCTCCGTCTCATCCAATTGCGGTTTTACATCAACCTGCACCAACGCGTTATCTACTTCTAAAATCGATATTATCTTGCCCCGAAAATACTGTTCATAACGGGTCTTGGACTCCCAATATTCGCTGGGCGCTTGTTCGCCTACCGGAATAACCTTTAATTTTTGTCCATTGGCAATTACCGAAACATTTTCCCGTTTCATATTTTGGTTCGCCCCGCTGACAAAATCCGCTATCGCCGTTCCCAGCCTGGAGGTCGCCTCTTCTCCTCCCGATAGCGTCACAATCACCGATGCCGATGCCATCGGCATCACATTGCTCACTCGTCGCTTTTCGGCCTTGTTGATGAATACCTTGGCGCTTTCCACCCCGGGAAATTCTTCCTCTATCGCCTGCGCCAACATCGTCTGCAGCACAATCAGATTTTTAGTCTCCCGCTGCTCTGTCGGCTCCCAGATACTACTTTCCTCTAAAAGAGAGGCCCAACCCAGCGACGTATCGTCCGGCAATAGTTGGGCATATCCTAATCTGCCGATCAGCCGCCTCCGATCATCAGTCGGCACTAAAATTCGATCCCCACTGACGTCATATCTCTGCTGCCAATCTTCAAACTGGTCGATGATCCGCTGCCGCTCCTCGTCCGTGAAAGGTTGATTTAAAAGCGGCACCATCACCCGTTGACCCGCATACCTGACCATCCAGAAAATGGCCCCGCCCATGATCACCACGCATAAAACCACCACCAAACGCTGGCTCGTCGTCAACACCCCCAGTTGGCTGCGTATCTGTCTTATTGCTCGGCGAAGAAACTCCATTTCCATATGCCTCAATTAAAAGTTTTAACTTGTCATTTTGAGCGCAGCGAAGAATCGCCACTCATCCGCCAATCTAGACATCTAAACTCTCATCTGTTTAATCTCGTCATATGCGTCCAGCAGCTTGCGCTGAATCTGCATCAACGTCTGAAAAGCCAACTCCGCCTTCTTCACCGCCGTAAATACCTCATCGACGCTCTCGGTCTTACCCGTCGCCAGATTGATGCTCGCTGTCTCCGCTTCCGCCTGCAGCCGGTTGACCTCGTTGATCGATTCCATCAATAGTGACTTGAAGTCTTTACCATCAACACCCGGTGTCGCCTGGGGTGGTGCCTTGATATCACTGCCCGGACCCAGCACCCGTTGCGTATCAATTGCATTATAATTTTCTACCATTTAATTTTTCCTCGCCTCACAATTCTCTTTTGCCTCGCCAGGAACTGAACCTCCGATATTTCTCATTACGCCAGCAATCTCAATGAGCTGCCTAGCATCGCCTTGCTCACTTCAATCGCCGTGATATTGGCCTCATACGCCCGCGCCGCCTCCATCAGATCCACCATCTCCATAATCGGATTAATATCCGGCAGCTTCACGTAACCCGCTCTGGGACCTTCATTTATGGCGTACGGGTGTTGGGGATCATACTCATAACGAAACACCGGCTCCTTGCGAATCTCCGACACATGTACCCCTCTTTCGCTTCGATCCTGCGGTCCTTTGCCCACCGCAAAGATCACGCTTTGATGCTGGTAGGGCCCCCCTTCCGGCGTCTCCACCACCTCCGCCGACGCCAGATTCATCGCTATCGTGTTCGACCGCACCCGCTGCGCCACCAATCCCGACGTCGCTATATCTATCGCATTAAACATCTCTTAACCTCATGGTCCATTATCCGCCTTCAGTTGTCCGTCGTCCGTTGTCCTGGCCCCCGATGTAAAATCAGGGAGTTCTTTTTTCCTCGTCTCTCACTTTCTCCTACATCCTCCCCCGCAGCGCCGTCTGCAGCAGCCCATATTGCTGCCTCAGTAATTCCGCCGCCACGTTATGCAGTAGGGCGTTTTTCGACAATTCGCTCATCTGCTTTTCTACAAAACGATTATTTTGATCGTGAAACAGAATATTATTGTTCTCGATTTCGATCGGCCGCGCCTGCAGCCTGCCCTCTCGGTCCCAGTGTAGATGTTTGGTCGATTTTATCTGCAACGCCTCGCCAGCGCCCTTCGTCTCACGACGTTCGACGGCTTCCTGTAGCGCCTCACAAAACTCCGCCACCGGCAGGTCTTGAACCTTATAGCCCACCGTATCGAAGTTGGTCACGTTATTGACCAAAAGCTCATGCCGCGCCTCTGTAAACTGCAGCACCTGCTGCAACACCGGCATTGATCCGCGATTCAGCATATTCTCAATCAGCATCGTTCTTTCCGTTATCTTTCAACCATGCCCATACCAATGGCATACACACCATCTCGATTAATCATTTCCGCAAACCCTATACCAACCGAATCCCTAATCGTCAGCCTTCTGATTAGACAAGGCACAAACTCGCCCCCATACCAGACCTCAACGGCCGGACCCATCTCGAATACAATGCCATAACCCTTTACGCACCACATATTTATCAAAGTATCCTACAATCTTGACTTACCATAATTTCTGCTTAAAACTCTTTCCTTATCTTGCGTTAATTTTTCAAAAATCTTTTACTCAAATTACTGCCCTCAGCTCTCTTCGCCGACTGGTTCGGCAAATTTTGCGCTTTTCTCGGCAGATTTTGCCTTCACTGCGAAAAGCTTCCCTCCATCTTCCATTGTTTGATCTTCATCCCCAGCGTCCTCACCCCGATTCCCAGCGACTGGGCCGTCTTTTGCCGATGTCCGTCATATCGGGCCAGCATCTTCTCAATATGTTGCCTCTCTATCTCCGCTAATGACATTTCTTGTTCTTCTATCGATTCGATGTTCGCCCCCAACCTCATCTGTCCCAGCTCCAGGGCATTTTGTATCGCCTCTGACGTAATCACTTCGGTGGTCCCCAGTATGGATATCCGCTCCATCAGGTTCTCCAGCTCCCGAACGTTCCCCGGCCAGGTGTACTTATAAAGTTCCTCCAACGCCGACTTACTCAAAATCCGCACCCCCCTGCCGTCACGGTCCGCACACCGCCGCAGAAAATATTCACACAGGCACTCCAGATCTTCATCCAGCCTCTCCCGCAGCGGCGGCAGAAAAATCGGCACCACGTTGAGCCGATAAAAAAGGTCCTCCCGGAATTTTCCCTCGCCCACCATCTCCTCCAGGTTGCGGTTGGTGGTCGTGATCACCCGCACATCCACCTGACGGGTGATGCTGCTGCCCACTCGCTCGAACTCTCGTTCCTGCAATACCCGCAGCAGTTTCGCTTGCAGCTTCAGATCCATTTCACTGATCTCGTCCAGCAGTAATGTCCCCCCCTCTGCCAACTCAAAACGCCCCTTTCGCATCTGCTCCGCCCCCGTAAATGCTCCTTTTTCATGCCCGAACAGTTCGCTCTCCAGAAGCGTGCTCGAAAGCGCCGCACAATTGACGCACAGCATGGGTTTATTGCATCTTTGGCTCTGGGCATGAATCGCCCGCGCGATCAACTCCTTACCCGTGCCCGATTCGCCCCGCACCAATACCGTAGCGCCGCTCTGTGCTACCCGGTTTACTTTCTCCATAACCCGCTTCATCACCTCACTGTTGCCGATCAACTGTCGGCCCCGTCGCCAGTCGCGGGCGTTGGCCTGGTAGGCTTCGTTTTCTTTAACTAATTGCCGATGTTCTAATGTCCTTTCCACCAGCAGCGTGATCTCGTCCGCCTCGAACGGTTTTTGGATATAATCAAACGCCCCCTTGCGCATGGCTTCCACCGCCGTATTGATGCTGGCGTATGCCGTCATCATCAACACCGGTACTTCTGGGGCCGTTTTTTTCAGTTCTTCGAGAAAGGTCAAACCGTCCATCTTCGGCATCTTCAAATCGGTGATAATCACATCATACAAACGACCTCTCACCCTCTCCAGGGCCTCAAAACCATCATCGCAGGCGGCAACTTTATGGCCTGCCCTGCTCAATGTCGCCGCCAGCGAATCACGCATCATTTCCTGATCATCTACTACCAGAACCTGTGCCATCGAGTTTCATTCTCCATAACAACTTCTTAAGGCAGTAATATGCTGAAAGTAGCTCCGCCGTTTTCATTATTGATCCCGCTGATCTGCCCCCCATGGCACTCCACCAGCCGATATGCTATCGTCAAACCTAAACCCGTGCCTGTATCCTTGGTGGTGAAAAAAGGATTAAATATCTTGCTCATAATCTCGTCCCTTATGCCGCCTCCGTCGTCGGCAATATCAATCCGAACATTATAGGATGAATCGGCATCGCACGATTTTGCCCCTATGCTGATGATCCCTTTACCACCCATGACTTCAATAGCATTAAGCAGTAGATTCAGCAAAACCCGCCGCATCATGCTCACATCGACTTGCCCTCTCAGTTGCCGATCCACCCCGCTCATCTCGATCTCGATGTTGCTGCCCGCTATATGGGGCTGTATGTAATCTATCACTCCATTTAAAAGCCCTGCCAGATGCACTTCACTCTTGCGGCAGTTGTGATCCTGCGTGAAGGCCAGTATATCATTAACGATCGTATCGAGACTCTTGACCCCTTTACTGATTTTACGCACTAATTTCAGTGGTTCCGCCTGATCCGTTAGATCATCCTCCAACAGTGACGCGTACAGTTGAATCCCCCCTAAGGGGTTGCGAATCTCGTGCGCTATCCCTGCCGCCATCTGACCCAACGCCGCCAGACGGCTTTTACGCTCCAGCTGTTCGTTTTTCTGCCGCAGTTCACGCCGCAGACGCGCCACCTCAGTCTTGAGACGCCGGTGCACTTCTCGCATCCGATTGGTCGTCTCATTATAGGCCGCAAAAACCGATGCTAATTGATCCATCGCCTCGGCGGAATTAACCGATCGCCCTGCCCTCGAAAATTCCTCAGACAGATCTTGAATCACCTCGCCCCCGCCGTCTCCGCTTCCCACGGCAGAAGCGGAGCAGCGGACTTTTCGGGTTTCTTGTGTGGCTGATGCCTGCGCCATTATTTCTAACCTTTTATGTCATCCTAAGCGAAGCGAAGAATCTCATATCTTCTCTCCATCATTTCCACTCATCCATTCACCGTCCCCATTCGACTCTTCATCCCTTCGCCGCTATTTCTCACATACGCCTGATGGACCCGCCTGCCCGCCGCCGCCGTTTGTATCTCTTCGGCCACCCCCCGTTGATGACCCGATAACGCCTCCGTGTCTTTCTCGTCCCGGGCGATAATCTCGCCCAGTATTTGCTGTACCTCCTCCACTAACTTCTGGGCCTTTTGCCGTTGAGGTCCCGGAAGCGAGCGGGCTATCTCCTGCCATTCATCGCGGATCGGTTTAAGCTCTCGATCAATACCCCGCAAGCGATCAATGAGACGCTGCCGGGCTGCCAACACCCGCAGCAGCATCTCCGGATTATTGCCGTCCACCAGCCCGCTTTGTTTTTGCGCCAGCTCCCATAACTGACGATACAGCAGCCGCTGCTGCGACAATAAATCAATCAGGTGACCGCCAATATCCATCGCTTGAGCAGGTGTCATGGATTATCCTTTCAATTCTCACCAGAGGTTCGATCTTTCCGTCCCCTCAAACCACGCCCGCCATTGCTGACGCGTCATCTTCGTGGGACCCTCCGCCAGCGCCTCATCGGGCATGTTCTGCAATTGCCGAATAGCTCTTTGGTTGGCCGACCGCGCCTCCCCGGGATTGCCCAGTCTCAGTTGACAATTGACTATCTGAATGAAGGCCGACAAGGCCGTCGGCGTCAATTGATGGCGCAGAGCCGCCAACTCGTACAATTTCGCTGCTTCTTCGTAGCGGCCCAGATCGTACAGACAGTCCCCCCGATAAAGCCAGCAGTGACGCATATACATCTCGTCCAGACGGCTGCGCCGGTCCTCCGGTAACTTCAAATAAAAGTCAATCGCCCGGTCGAAATAAATCCGGGCGTTCTCCAGGTAGCTCTCACGCTGCGAAGTCGTCCTTTGCCGACGCACCATGGTGCTCGGATCCTGACTCAGCTCCTTCAGAAGGGCGTCCAGCGCCAGCCCGCTTCGGCGATAGGAGTCACCCACCAGATACATCGATTTACCTATTAGCCGATCTTGTGGGTAACGGTCGATGGCCTCGGTAAGTCTATTAATGGCCTCAGCATAGTTCTGGCTCTCGTAATACAGCTCCCCCAGCTCAAACAAGGCATCCCGAAAATAACTAGAAGGCGGATTGATCGCCGGATCTTGCAGCACCGATCTAAGCAACACTTCCGCTTTCTCTCGCTCGGGCGGCGCCAGAGCCAGATAACAGTGGGCCAGCGGCACGATCCCGTCAAAGGCCGCCAGAGAGGTCGGATGTTTATCTTGCAATATCTTATAATATTCTATCGCCTCCGCAAATTGTCCCGTGGATTGATAAGACTGAGCCAGATTAAATAAAGCCCGCGGCCAACGCGATTCGCCCTCCCGTACGCTGACAAAACGATGCCATGTCTCAATGGTCTTGTTTACGTTTCCAGCTTTGTCATAACAACTCGCGCCTTGCCACAAACAATCCTCATAGAGCTCATCATCCCCTGCCGCCAGATAGGCCACCCGTAAATATTGCTCTGCCGCCCTCTCGAAATGACTGCATATCTGCTGATGAAGTTGTTCTCGCCATTGATCCTCCCGGGCGCTGGCCTCCCCGATCCTTTCCCCTCCTCCGCTCTGCTGGAGCTGTTCCTGCAACTGCATCCCCCGACGGGCCAGCGTCTGGGCGTAGTGGTGCGCCGCATTGATGTCGTCCTCCGTAGCAATCTGTTGCTCGATCTCCAGCAACGATAACGCCAATCCATATTCCTTATATAAGCTTAATCGCTGGGCCCAAAGCGATAGGCTCTTTTGCACCTCCGCCAAAGTGAGCGCCCGATTGTGCGGATTCCTCTTTAAAAAATCCACCGTTTCCCGATAGAGACCAAACGCCCGCTCATACCGCTGTTGCAGTAGTGCGCTTTCCGCCAGTCCCCATTTTCCCGCCGCGTACCAATCTTTACCCATCTGCGTCTCCACCACCGACTGGAAAAAACGCTCAGCCTCCAGATCCCGATACTGCTCATAATTAATCCTCCCCAATTCCAGCGCAATTTGGGCGTAAATGTCCCCTCGATCCGTCGTCCCTTCGATCAGCTTACGCAGAATCTCATCCGCCTGATCCGTTTGACCTTTCTGATGCAAACCCCGTCCCCGCAGAAATTCCAGCTCCTCCCCGTATCGAGAATCCCGTAGAGACTGATCCGCCCTCTCCAATAACGCCAACGCTTGATCTTCCTGCCCCTGACCCAGCAGCACTTCGACCTTTCGCAAAAAAGCCCACGCCTTATCATCCGTGCTCGATTCGCTCTGGGTCATTAACCTTTCCAGATGCTCCATGCTCAATGACAGATAATTTTCCGGCCGGGACAAAAAATACATCTGCACCAGCTGCCGATGCAAAATAGGTTCAAATGCCTCAGACGCCTCAATGGCTCGCTGCAAAATTCGAATCGCATCATCCGCCTCATTCAAACACCAGTAAGCCAACGCCACGTCATGATAAACTCCCCGGCTCTCCTCACTCTCCGGATCGGGCTGCCCACGCTTCAAAGCCTCGTTGTAATCTTGAATAATTAACCGATAGTTCTTCTCCACGCTCCGCCGTTCGGGAAGATCTATCTCGAATTGGTTGAGTTGCTTAAGCTGTTTCACACGCGCCTGGGCCGCCAACGCATAAACCTGACCCAACTGCTCCTCACTCTCCGCCTCCAAACGCGCCAACTCCGCCTGTTGATAGAATTCCGTATAGCGATTTTCTTGCGACAGAACCTTTAATTGCCTCAACCGTTCTTCAAAACTTGCCGGCGCCGGCGCCTCGGCCCCGGGCCGCATTTGCAGCAATACCAATACAAATACGGCCCCGGACACTAAAAATAAAGGAATCTGCCATCTCCCAGATAGTGCCTGGCGAAGGGTCATCCTTGACTGCGGCGATTCATCCATGATAAATGCAACTCTAAATTAACACAGCGACTGTGGGTCTCTTATGCTCTAACTGGATTTTACAAAATTGAGGTTAGGCATTATATTATTTGATAAAATCGCTTCAGAGATTTTCTTAAATAATACCTTAAATGCTTGTCGGGCAATAGTTTACAGTTTAAGAAGAAAAAAATAATTTTTTGTTTTTTTCTTTTCAAGGTATGCCTAACCTCAATCTTGCAAAACTTTAGCTCTACTATATTAATCCATCTCTCAACCGTTCCGAACTCATCCGCCCATCCACCATTTAGTCCTAACTAACGTTGACATTCGGCGCGCTTTGCTCCCTGTCTAGCAATTCCCGTATCTCACGCAGACTCATGGTCCTTTTAAGCTGTTCAATACGCGCCAATGCCTCAAATACTGATTCGTCGTAAAGGCGATGCCCCCCCTCAGTCCATTCCTGCTCCGTAATTAATCCCATAATGGTATAGTTATGCACCGTCTGTCGCGAAAGTCCGCTGAAATGAGACACCTCGCCTATTCGATACCGCTTGATAGGCGGGGCTATCTGCAGCCGTTCTGTTAAACTCGTCATATTTGCTTTACTCCATTTATCATGAGCACCCCATTTCTTTTCCTTCCTGAGAATCAGGATAACGACCGATAAATATATTTTACATTTTGTAAAATATATCATTAATAAATGCCTGTCAAATAACTTCTCAATATTTTCTGAAATTTTTCTCCAAAATTTTGCTTTCTTAGGTGTCGATATTCCCATTATAGACTGGATTTGTTTGATTAATCTTGTATTTTATAACGATATATAGCATGAACAGCCATCATCAACACAATATATTGAATTGCAGTATCACATACATCGGCAGTGACGACGCCTTCCGAACGGCTCTCAAACAGTCCGCAAAAATTTTAAGAATCGCCTTTAAATGCTTTTCTTCAAAGGAACTTACCCCCCTACCTCTAGATGCAGAGCATCAAATTATTTTCATCGACGGAGATTTTCTCACCCTGGACAGGCCCGATAAAAAATTATCAGATCTCAACCACCAGGCCAATCTTGTTATTCTGGCTCTATCAAAATTACCAGATTCTGACTCTCCCTTCCCAGTCTGGTTATACAAGCTATGTAATGATGTCTTTATTAAACCACCCAGACAGGAACTACTTGATTTCCGCCTTAATCTTTATATAGAACACGTGCTTGCTATCTCAGGTTCCGAAAACTTACTTAAAGTAAACCAGTTAATAAGGCAAAATCACGGCATGTCGCGGCAGATTGCTAATCTCCAGCGACGCTTGAGCCAAACCGACTCGGACCTCCATGTCCGATCCGAAGTAATCAATAAAATCAATCATATCAGCCGTCTTTCCCGACAGATAAACTGCCTGGACCTGGACAAAATCGCCTCGGTATGTATCGAGGAGATTCCCCAACTGATATCCGCTCGCTTTGCATCTCTGTATCTTTATGATTCTGAAAAGGAAATTTTGCATTTGCTGCGGCATAATCATCCTTACATGATCGATCGTCTGGTGGTCTTGAGCGAACACAAATACTCACCCATGGTAATGGCCATTAAAAGAAAAAAACTCTTGTTGATTCAAGATCTTTCTCAATGGGCCCGGGGTGAAGATATGACCGTCAATCGTCTGTTTGCCCGCAACTACAATTCCAAAAGTTGCATCATCGCCCCTCTGATGAGTGGCCAGGATGTCCTGGGCGTGCTTAATTTGGCCGATCGTATCAACGGAACCTGTTTCGATCAGGATAGCGACGGCCCGCCCGTGGAACTGCTCTGCGAGATCATCGGCTCCTCTATCACCAATATTAAACTCTACGACGAAGTGCGACAGCGGGCTCAAACCGACAGCATGACCGGCCTGGTCAATCATCGAACCTTCTATGATGAACTGGACAAGGAAGTGCAACGTTCCAAACGCTACCGAGGGAGTTTATCGCTGATCATGATCGATCTGGATAATCTCAAACAAATTAACGATGAATTCGGGCATCGGGCCGGCGACGTTGTTCTGCTGCATGTTGCCGAACAGATAAATCACTGCACCCGTGCCAACGATGTAGCCGCTCGCTATGGGGGGGATGAATTCGCCATAATTTTACCCAACACCAGTGTCGGCGAAGCTCTAGTTGTAGCCGAGCGTATCGCTAAGATGGTTTCCGAGCAGAAGGTGCAGCACGACGGAAATGATGTACAAGCCTCTATCAGCGTGGGGGTAGGTCAATATCGCACCGGCAGCACTATTGAAGATTTCATGAACGAATCGGATACGGCTTTGTTTGAAGCCAAATCCTCCGGAAAGAATCGTATTCAAGTCTTTGAAACAGTTGATAAATAAACGCCTACCTGCTTGTTCCCTTCGGAAACGGTACTTATAACTGGACTTTTGTTATAATAACATCACAATAAATTATTATATATTATACACATTGGAGTTGCCTGTTATGAAGGAAGCGCCCAACCATTATGAAAACAGCATGATAGAGGTGCGATTAGCCCGTCAGGAAGCAGAGCGGTTGCGCGAACAACTTTTATCTGAGTATAACCGTATGGTATCTAATGACTTACATAAAAATCAACCGGATGATGCGCAGCGGAAACGGGGATTGGAAGCGATGAGAAAGGCCATTTTGGCCACAAATCGGGCTCTAGAGAGTATCGATCAGGCCCTGCGCGAAATGGAACGAGTGCGGGATTAGTTAATATAACTCTTACATTTAACTGGACTTTTGCAAAATTGCCATTTGCTTCTCTCAATTTTTGTTACAGCGAATTTTTCATTTTGAATACGACTTCCCAAATTGCACAGAGGGAATTAATCAATTTTAAGATCACGCTCTCCCGTAAGTGTTGGTTAAGCTTGCCAGCTTTTGGGCTATAGATGGCGTTACTTGACGCAAGCGAAACTGCCAGCACCAGTTGCCGCGGATCGTAGCCGGACAGTTCATACGAGCATTCTTCGCCGCCAAACGCACGTGTTTATCAGTTATTCGACGGTTTACCATACGCTTCGACATCTGAGCTATCGTTATGGTTGTCCCAAAGTCGATCTCAAACACCGACAGGACTCCAAAGAGGTAGTCCGAGCCCAACGGCAAAAACGAAGCGCTTTAAAAAAACCAAAGCCAGCGCTGGTCATTGTGCTTTCGTGTATTGCGATGAAGCCGAGTTCCATTTGAATCCCGGTTTGTCGCGCTGCCGGTCTGTCCGCAGCCAACGCAGTAGCGGCCCCAATAAAAATCAGGTTATTGCGAGCTGTTTCAAAGCAACATTTTTACATTTTTGGGGGTATTTTTGCGCCCATTTCGGCCGATATTTCGGTCATAATATACAGAAAGGCTGATCAGCGGGTCGTAGGATTCGCAAGAGTTTACGGCAGGATACAAAAGTTGGCTGATTATTCGGAAATTCTACTAGTAGAGGCGGCCGTCAACGGCGACGCCGACAGCTTCACGGAGCTGTGCCGGCGGTATTATCCGGCGTTGGTGGCGATTGGGCATGCCATCTTAGGCGATCGGCACCTGGCGGAAGACGCGGCCCAGGAAGCGCTGGCCAAGGCCTGCCGCAAACTGGATCAGCTTAAAAACAACCATCAGTTTGCTCATTGGCTGGCGGTCATCTGCCGTAACGTCGCCCGCGACATGGTTCGCAAACGGGAAAAAGCCCCGCTTTACCCGGTTGAGGACCTGTCGTTGGTAGTGGCTCGGTCGGGGCCGGCCGACCTGACCGATGCCGTCCGTCTGGCCGTCGATAAGCTGCCCGAACCGGCTAAAGAGCTAATTTTTCTGCGTTACTACGACGGCCTGACGTATGACAAGATCTCGTCGGTTCTGGGTATTTCCAAACAGGCGATCAACGGCCGGCTCCGCCGCGCCAAGCAATCGATCGCCCAAACTTTGCAGCGCGAAGCTGCCGTCGAGGTGCGCTTATGAACAAGCACAAAGACGAAAAATGGCTGGATGAACAGTTGTTCCGGGCAATCAATGTAGGCGATCTGCAGTTCGACGCGGAAAAATGGAAAGAAAAATATCCTCAAGAATATGAAATGCTATCTTCGTCGGCCCGTCGCCGCTCAGACGCTTCGGTAAGCCGACAGAATATATGGAGAACCATCATGACCAATCGAATAATCAATATAGCCGCCGCCGCGGTAATTATAATAGCCCTGTGCGTGACTTTAATCGTCACCCTCACAACAGATAATGTTACCCCCCCTCTTCAAAATGACAGCACTATCGTCATGACACACGTGGCCTGGGGCAAAGTCATCGAAAACCTCCAACAAATCGAAACCCTAAAACATAAAGTGTTTATAACGATTGATATATTCGAAAAAAATCGAACGGAAGATTTGGATTTCACTATCCACCGATCCGCAGAATTCGGCATCCGCCGAGACGCTTACCAAGGAGATGAAATCATTTCCGTTTTATACATCCCCGCCCAGGGCAATGAATTCGTCGAGGTCCTTCCTCCACGAAAACAATATGTCACCGGTACTATATCCGAAGCTATCCTCGAACAGGTAAAACAGGTGGACCTACAATTGATGGTAACCGAATTAATGAAAATGGAGTATATCGAACTCGGATCGAAAACTATTGACGGTGTTGTCGCGGAAGGAATTGAGTTTATCGATCCGAAATTCGGGGTTTATCTATTCGATAACGGCACCGGAGAGCTTTGGGTGGATCCACTATCCAACCTGCCTGTGCTTTTAATCGCCGAAGGCGATACCAACGACGGCACCAGGCATCTGAAATTGGTGGTTGATCAATTCGAATGGAGCACCGAGCTGACTGCCGCTGATTTCGAAGCAGATATCCCCAATGATTATTCTTTATGGATGGATGTGGGTGAAATGGGCGCCGAAGAATCCGCAATTGAGGCATTACAGGGTTTCGCCGAACTGACCAATGGTGTTTATCCGGTAAAATTAAGTATTGCCGAAATTAACGTACAGCTCACTCATGTCCTCGAAGCCAAAGGTATAGGCTCAGGACAGGGTATGCGAGAACTTACCCAAGATGAAATCCGAAAAATAGTGCTAATTCAATCCACCTGCATCTTCTATGCCAAATTGGTTAGTGAAGAAAATGACGTCGCTTATTACGGCGATAGCGTCACTCCCGCCGACGTCAACAAGGTCCTTATGCGCTGGCAACTGAAGAGCAGCCTCTACCGTGTAGTCTTCGGTGATTTACACACCGAAGATGTAAACGCCAAACGATTAGCTGAACTGGAAGGCAGATAAACAGTCCTGTTTTGCATATTTATCCCTCTTGAAAATGTCAAAAATGGGATAATCCGCAGGTGTCAGACACAAGTAATAACGGAGCAGTCAAATGAAATCACTCAGAAACGCTACCATTTTTTCAACGATCATGTTGATCGCCTGGCTGGTCATGTCTTTTATCGATTCCCCACGTGACAGCAGTGTGGAATTGACCGCCCTGAGAACGCTGGCCATCGTGGTGATCACGGTGGTGTGCGTGATGGGCTGGGCTATAACGCACCATATCGAATCCCTTAAAAAGGAAATAAAGGCAGATAAGGGTGAAATAAAAAAGGAAACCAAAAATCTTCCTTGATTACAACCAGGTTTAGCCCCGATTAAATGAGTAAGCCGAACCGGAAGGTAAATTATTAGATAAAAAAACAACCATAACCATTTTCCAAATCAAAACCGGTCTCTTGGGCCGGCTTTTTTATGCGCGGTGGGATACGAAAACATACCTCTCCATTTTGCGAGATCGAAGAGGCTGTTTTTGATAATATTTGCCTTATATTTGGTCGGGCAAATCGGCCTTAACCCTTATTTCACAAGAATTTATGAAAAATAATCTTTTCGGCAAAATATCTATTTTATTTAGAGTAAAATATCTCCCATCATCGTTATATTTATGACAATCGATTGTTGCGGGCCCGGTAATTGAGGCGCTGATGCTCGAAGATAAATGGCTGATCTGGAAATTCAATCGCGGCAGCCGAGAGGCTTTCAGTAAGATTTATCAAAAGTATCTCGATGATCTGCTGACGCTGGCTGTGAATCTGCTGGGCGACGCCCACGCCGCCGAAGACGTGGTGCAGGACGTTTTTATCCGCTTCGGCAAATCCAACGGCGGCTTTCAATTACGCGGTAGTCTCAAAAGTTATCTGGCGGTTTGTGTAGCCAATAGAGCCCGTGATATATATCGATCCGGAAAGCGACACCAAACCGTCGACTTGAATGAAGCGGAACATGTTGCATCAGCCGCCGCCGATCCGGTGCGCTGGGCCATCAGCAATGAACAACAACAGCGTATCAGCCGGGCCCTGGCCAAAATACCTTATGAGCAGCACGAGGTGATTATCCTGCACCTGCAGGGCGATATGAAATTTCGAGAGATCGCCCGCACTCAGCAGACCTCGATCAAAACCCTCCAGAGCCGCTACCGCTATGGACTGGATAAACTGCGATCGCTATTAAATAGTGAGGTGTGTCATGCAACCAAAAGATAACCTGGAACAACAAATTATTAACTTACAACACCAGGCCGACGCCGAAACCCAACAGCGTATATTCAGCCGGATTCGGCAGGCACTGAATGAAGACCAAAAACAACAAACGGCTCATATGCAGCCGCATATATGGAGTACTATCATGCAAAATAGAATAATTAAATACGCCGCCGCCGCGGTAATCATCATTGGAGTATTGGTAACGGTCAGTTTTTTAGGCGGCTCGCCGGACGGCGCCCAAGTTGCCTGGGCCAAGGTATTAGAAGCTTTTAATAACGTTCAGCAAGTGCAGGTTGTCTCAAATAAGCTGATGCCCGACGGCTCTACCGTGACCCACAAATTCTGTCTTCGAAGACCCGATTGTATCTATGAAGATAAAACCAACAGCACTATCATCGACAACGGTCAGGAAAGATTAGTGCTGTTCAAAAACAAAAAAGAAGCCGCTTTTCTACCCTCCCGGATAGATCGTTTTCCGGTCTCCAATCACACGGTATTTAAGATAATCGGCTTATTCCAGAATGAGACTCTGGAAGGCATGACCATCACCTTGCTGGAAGATGAAAGCAACAAAACCACGATAGTTTACACAATGGATTACATAAGGCCGATTGATCAACTGACCTGGCAAGGCAAGGCCTGGGTCGATGCCGAGACGAATCTACCGATTAAAATCAGCGCCGCTTTGACCTCGACTCCGGATAGCCCCCAAGAACATCTCAGCGAAGAAGGCGCCTTCTCTTATGATCCCATAGGCAACGATATCTTCGAACTGACGGTTCCCGAAGGGTATAAAATTATCAAATAATCAAAATGATACCGTAGAGACGCAAGATTTTGCGTCTCTACATTCTTTTGCAACAGAAACTAATTTAGATTAAACATGCCCACGCGGTCAATGCCCATGACAATAATTGCGTGAGCATGGCACCCATTTCGATAAAACTTTTCTCTAGGAATTAGTGTCATCGATGATTGAGCCGGTCCGGCGGGGCCGGCTTTTTTACGCGCCACCTTTCACAAAGCCCTATATATCAATGGCTTACAATGAAAACAGATTTTCCCGTTAATTTTTTCTAAATTGTTAGACTAATATGTATTGATTAGTTGTCATAGCAGTGACGATCGTTAGTTTTGAAACTACCTGGGTAAAAAGTTGATGCTGGAAGATAAGTTGCTGGTTTGGAGATTAAAGCGCGGCAGTCGCCCGGCTCTACAGCGAATCTACGAGAAGTATAAAAATGACTTGCTGGGGCTGGCTATTACCCTGGCGCATGATAGAGCCACCGCTGAAGACGCCGTCCACGATGTTTTTGTCTCCTTGTTCGAATATGCCGACAAACTTCAGCTTCGAGACAACCTGAAGGGCTATTTATCCAGTTGTGTGGCCAATCGCCTGCGTAATATCTACAAGAGCAAGCCCAAGCAAACCCTGCCACTGGATGAAGCCAATGTCGCCGGCCCGGCGCTGCCGGGGCCTGATTGCCTGGCCATGGAAGCGGAAAAAATCGAGCGCATCCGCCGGGCCCTGGCCCAACTGCCCTATGCCCAACGGGAAGTGTTGATCTTACACCTGCACAGCGGCTTGCGCTTTAAGGCGATCGCCGCATCACAAGGCGTTTCAATCAATACCATCCAGAGTCGATATCGCTATGGATTGGATAAACTACGAATCCTGCTTAACGGCGAGGTCAAAACATGAAACCTAAAAATTATACCGAAAAATTAATGAAAACTTTTTGCCAGGTTCAAAAATCAACAGTCTCTACCACCACCGACCTGGACCAACGGA
>Ga0111186_1070_pt1 | contig 16737 bp, 10 predicted proteins | sample DeeMarSWOR324_28_FD_80243 | JGI IMG/M metagenome (GOLD analysis project Ga0111186, IMG submission 80243) | Phycisphaerae bacterium SM23_30 | reverse complement strand
CTGACGCTTACTATCAGTGCGAATCCATGGATGGAAAAGCGATTTATGCGAATTTTGAACACTATAACAGGACTGGCGATTACATGATTTTATGCAACGCTAGGGATAACAACTAACCAATTTTACTTAGATTTCAGCATACAATATAGATACTTTTATAGATACATTTGAAAAAATCAAATAAAAAACGCCGTTTTTCGGGGTAAAAAACGGCATTTTTCACTAATCGGGGCGACAGGACTTGAACCTGCGACCTCTTGACCCCCAGTCAAGCGCGCTAGCCAAACTGCGCCACGCCCCGAATCTTCCCAATCCTATAAATAGTATCTAATCTTAAATGTAACTTATTTACACCTTTGGGTCAATACTCTTATTGACATCTCTATTTAATTATGATATATATAAAATAAAGCTGATAATTTGTTAATTTTGATATGGTGCCATCGTTTATACAGCGGGTATCCACAAGAAAAACTGATTGTAAGTTTTTATAAATCAAGCAATTAACATTATTCGGCGGCATGGCCAAGTGGATTAAGGCGACGGATTGCAAATCCGTTATTCGTGGGTTCGAATCCCACTGCCGCCTTTCTTTAATCCTTTGTTAAATAGAACATTACAACTGCTCATTTCAAGGCCATGTCTGTCTAAACAGCCAGTTGGTCACGGATAGGGGTAGGGATGACGTATTGGCATGCGTCACCCCTCCCTCCGAACCGTGAGTGCGGTTTTCCCGCACATGGCTCTCCGGTTGGTGGTTATCTATCAAACTGAACCATTTGCCTCCTTACACTCCGGTCTAGGGTGTGCTTCAACACACGTGTCATTTTGCTAGAATTTGGTGGCCAGGCTGATCCCGAAGAAGACGTAATCGCTGTCGGTATCATACATTCTGGCGGCCTGGATGTCGTTGCTGAGGAGTCTGACATAGTTCAAGCTGGGGGTAATAATCCAGCCTTTTCTCTCGATCGGCAGCGACAGGGTAAAGTTAAGATCGGTCATTTTACTCTGATGTAGGCCCCAATAGTAATCATTGTAATGGGAGGTTCCCATGCCCACGCTTAAGCCCAGGTTCAGACCGACGGCGGCTTCGGTGATCTTTCCCATGCTATGGCCGATGCCCGCCCTGGCATAAGTGCCGTCGGCCTCTTGCAGATCATGATAAACCAAGCTCGAATGACGGTTCAATGACGAAGTCCGAATGAAGAAATATAAATGCCAAGGGTGCTAAGTATATTGGTTCAGCGTGAATGGGACGTTTTCCCGTTGCGGTTGAGAGAACAGCTTGAGGTGCTGATTTTGAGTTATCGGCCTGTTTTTTTACAAAAGATTTACAATTGCTCCCTCTTTGCCGAAGGTATAATTAAGGTAAAAGGATATTTTGCATTTACCAACCCCCGATATAAAGTAGGGAGCGTGGGTAATCTCAGCGCAGCGTTGATGCCAAACAGAGGACCTGACCGTGAAAGAACAAATATCGATCTTGGTGGTGGAGGACGAGCCGAACATCCGCCTGGGACTGCGCGATTTCCTGGAGTTTCACGACTTCCAGGTCGCCGAAGCCGCCGACGGCCCGCAGGCGGACCAACGGGTCTCTCAGCAGCGCTTTGATCTGATCCTGCTGGATCTGATGCTGCCCCGAATCAGCGGCGAGCAGCTCTGTGAAAAATGGCGCCAAAACGGTCTCAATACCCCCATTATTATGGTCACCGCCAAGGGTCAGCAGCAGGAGAAAATCAACGGGCTGAACCTGGGGGCCGACGATTATATCACCAAACCTTTTTCCTTGGAGGAACTCTTGGCCCGCATACAGGCCCTGCTGCGGCGTATCAGCCCCGAACGCTCGGTGGGCCGGACCTTCGCCTTTGGTCCCTGGCGGGTGGATGTGGCCCAGCTCAAAATCAACCGCCCAAATCAGGAAATCCGGATCAGCCCCCGCGAGGCCCAGATCATGCAATTCTTTGCCGCCCAGCCTAACCGCGTGATCAGCCGCGATGAACTCTATCGTTCAGTCTGGGGCGAAGAAATATCCGAATTGGGCACCCGCACCGTCGATATGCATATCGCCAAGCTCCGCAGTAAAATCGAAACCGACAGCGGCGATCCCCAAACCATTAAAACCGTCCGCGGCGCCGGCTACAAGTACGAAAATGGATAAGTTAATTGACATTTGCGCAAAAGGGCCTTTGGCCCCAAAACACAACGCCCTCTGTCATTGCCGCCCAGGCGCAAATCCAGCGGGAGGACGGGGCCTTGCCCCAGGCCTCCGTTGCCGATGGGATGATTAAAATGAACATGCGTTTATTTATCTTGTCGCTGAGCATATTTCTCAGCCTTATGGCCCTGAGCTGGATGGGTGATTTCGCCATCGATCTGCAGGCCGAGGGCCTGCAAGGCCGACGCCTCAAGGAATTTGTCGGCGTCGCCGAAAGCATCCGTCTGGACGTCAAACGCCAGCTCGATGAATTCATGCAAAAAGAAAACCGGCGCGATTATACCGAATACCAATACTATAATATACCCGACAATATCCCCGCCGCCCTGCCTCTGGAATATCAGCAACTGGCCAGGGAACGCTCCCCTCTGGGCAACCATCTGGATCATGGTTTGGCCTACGGCTATTTTCAAATCGAACCGGACGGCGCCATCACCGCCCCCTTTTACCTCGCCGGACCGCCAACCGAAATCGCCGACGAGGCCCAAACTTATCTGGATACCCTGAAAAATAACCTGAAGCCCTTACTCGAAGGAGCCTGGGACCAAGTTACCTTCGATGATGCCATAACCGTCGCTTCGGAAACGCAAGCAGGCTCATCTATAATGGATGCTAAAGAAAAAACTGAACGTAAAGCCGATGTGGATCAGTACGACAGTGCCGCCCGGCAGGATGAGATATCGAAAAAGCCCCCCGAACAAGACCAGCGGGTAGGAAATTTCAAAATCCAAAGCCTCAGCCAGCAGAACCAACAAGCCCAAATTCTCAGCCGCAGTAAAACCAACGTCGAGCAGAATATAATATCCAATTATAATATAGCATCTCGGCTAAGTCTCTCCGCTCAAAAAGATGCGGCTAAACAGGCAAACCAGGAGGCGCTCCAGCAACAACAGCGGGTAAAACCCCCGGAACCCGATCGTGCGGGCGGCCTGTACGAACGGGAAATGACCGCCTCCTCTTCCTCCAATGAACAGGTTAAAGTTCGCGTTGAGCCTTTCCTGTCGATGTTGGTCCCGGCTGACCGGGGCCAAAAAAGCCTGTTCGACGGGCAGGTGTTCCTCCTGCGGCATGTGCAGATTGAAGAGCGGCGCTTCTGGCAGGGGTTTAAATTGAACACGGAAAAATTAATGGAATTGGCGGCCGCTTCCGCGGCCCAGGCCGTCTCCGTATATGAGGGCATGAGATTTGCCCTCTCGGATAAAAAGAACGAGCAGGCGGCTTATACCGCCTCTCTGGATTTCGGATTCGGCCAATTGGCGGTGAATCTATGGGACCTAGATCCCGACTGGATCAATAAAGAAGTCGGTAAACTCCGAGCCTGGTATTTCGGCATCGTGGCGGTGGTGTTTCTGGTCGTGGCTTTGGGAGTGCTGGGCCTATGGCGCAGCGCCGCCGCCCAGCTGAAACTGGCCCAGCAGAAAGACGATTTTATCTCCGCCGTCTCTCATGAGCTCCGCACCCCCTTAACCTCCATCCGCATGTACACCGAAATGCTGGAAAAAGACTGGGTCAAGACCGATGACAAACGCAGCCAATATTACCGCAGCATGCGCCGGGAAAGCGAAAGACTCAGCCGCCTGATCGAAAATGTGCTCGACTTCTCCCGTATCCAGCGCCGCCGCAAACGATATGATTTCAAACTCGGCGACCTCAATCAGTGCGTGCAAACCGCCTTGGATATGATGCGCCCCTACGCCGCCCAGAACGGCTTCAACCTGATCGCCAGCTTTGAAAAACTGGAACAAATTACCTTCGACAACGATGCCGTTATGCAGATCGTGATCAACCTGCTCGACAATGCCGTTAAGTACGCCGCCGCCGGCAGCGACAAAAACATCATCATCAGAACCCGCCGCGACGGCGATTATGTAATAATCGAAGTCGAAGACCACGGCCCCGGCCTGCCCCCTAAGCAGCGCCGCAAAGTCTTCGAGGAGTTTTACCGCCTCGAAGACGAGGCCACCCGCGAAACCGCCGGCGCCGGCCTGGGCCTGGCCCTGGTCAAAAAATTCGCCGAAGCTCACCGCGGCTTCGTCGAAATCCTCGCCGCCTAGCCCGCCCCATTTGTAAAACCCACATCGTACCGGACGGCATGCCTTTGCCCACCAAAGGCATGTCGCATTACTCATTGTTTTACACGTTATTTACAGAACGAAATCCCTTTTAAAGTGTATATTATAAATAGAAATAAAAAATCCATATTTAAGGAGACCTGTCATGGACGGACAAACCAGGAAAAAAATGATGTTTTTCGGATTGTTGATCATGTTCCTCAGTGGAGGCTGGGCCGCAGGCCGCATCCCGCACCAGCAGATGCGGGAATTGGCCTCGAACGTAATCATGCCTCAGAGTCGGGATGTCTCCTATTCGCCCTCCCTCCGCCATGGGCCCATCCGGATTACCGAGGTGATCGCCAAAGTCGATATTATCGATCAGGTGGCGATAACTACCCTGGAGGTTCACCTGAAAAACCCCAGCCGCTCCCGCCAGGAAGCTGAGGTAATCATGCCCGTGCCCGACGGCGCCATCATCCGTGGCTTCGCCTTCGAAGGTTCCGCCGCCGAACCCACCGCCAGGATCTTACCCAAAGAAGAGGCCCGTCGCATCTACAATCAACTGGTGTCGAAGATCAAAGACCCCGCCTTATTGGAATTCATCGGCTACAATCTTGTCCGTTCCTGCGTCTTCCCCGTCGAAGCGGGCGGCACCCAAAAACTGCGCCTTACCTACGAGCACCTGCTGGAAATCGACGGCAAACGCATCGACTACACCCTGCCCCGCAGCGAAATGCTCGATTATAAGGTACCCTGGAAGGTCTCCATTAGAATAAAATGCGCTAAACATATCTCCACGGTGTACTCACCCACCCACCGGATCATCCGGACACCCATCACCAGTAATGAATACTTGGTTGAGATTGCCCCTGACGCCGCGACCGAACCCGGCGCCTTTCGCCTGTCCTATCTGATGGCCGCCGACGGCCTCGCCGCTTCCCTGCTCTGCTATCCCGATCCCCGGGTAGGCGGCGGGTATTTCCTGTTTTTGGCCGGTTTGCCCGCTAAGGCCCCCAAAATCGATGTGCAAGAGGGCATCAAACGAGAGGTGACCCTTGTATTGGACCGTTCCGGCAGCATGAGCGGTGAAAAAATCGAACAGGTCCGTCAGGCCGCCCTGCAGATCATCGCCGGCCTGCAGGAAGGAGAAATATTCAATGTCATCATTTACAACAACAATGTTGAGATGTTTTCCGGGCACCCCGTCGTCAAAAACCGCCCTAACGAACAGGCCGCCCGAAAGTACCTCCAAAGCCTAACCGCCAATGGCGGCACCAACATTCACGACGCCCTCCTGGAGGCCTTACGCCAGAAACCCACCGAAAAAACCTTGCCTATTGTATTGTTTCTCACCGACGGTATTCCCACGGTCGGCAATACCTCCGAAATCGCCATTCGCAGCGTGGCCGTCAAAGCCAATCCTCATCAACGCCGCATCTTCACCCTCGGCGTCGGCGTGGACGTCAATGCCCCCTTATTGGAAAAAATCGCCGATCAAACCCGCGCCAAAGCCACCTTCATCCTGCCCCAAGAAGATGTGGAAGTCAAGGTCGGCAAGGTCTTTAACAGTCTCGCCGGACCGGTCCTGGCCGATCCTCGCTTTGAAATCACCACTGCCCGCGGCGGACCCGCCCCCGGTCGCACCCGGGATATCATCCCTGCCAAACTGCCCGATCTGTTTGAAGGCGACCAACTGGTACTGCTGGGCCAATATATTGACGAGGACCCTGTCGTCTTCAATATCAGCGGCAATTACCTGGGCGCCAAACGTACCTTCAGCTTCGAATTTGATCTCGACAAGGCCACCACCCGCAACAGCTTTGTCCCCCGCCTCTGGGCCGGCCGCAAAATCGCCGAACTCATCGACGCCATCCGCCAGCTCGGCGCCGATAACGCCGTAACCGCCCACGACCCGCGCGTCAAAGAGCTGGTCGATGAAATCGTAAAACTCTCCACCGAGTTCGGCATCCTCACCGAATATACCGCCTTTCTCGCCGAAGAGGGCAGCGATCTGTCCAATATGCCCGCCCTGCGCGAAATGGCCGCGGAAAATCTAAAATACCGGGCCATGAACGCCCGCGTGGGAATAAGCGCCGTCAATCAAAGTATGAATATCATGCAGCAAAAAGCCGGCGGTCTTAACATTCGCAACACGTTTTATGATGACAAAATGAATCAGGTCTCCATCGCCAATGTTCAACAGGTCAGCGACCGTGCCTTTTATCAACGCCGCAACCGTTGGATCGATAGTCGGCTGGTCAAATTGGATGCCGACGCCAGGCCGGACCGGGTGATTCAGTTTGGTTCCCAGGAGTTTCTCGAATTGGCCCGCCGCCTGGCCCGCCGGAACCGACAGGCCGCCCTCGCCCTCCAGGGCGAAATCCTCATCCAAATGGACGACCAAACCGTCCTGATTAAAAAATAAACCAAAATGATTAAAAAGCAACAAAAACCGTCATCCCTTTTATTACAAAATAACCATATTTATCTTAAAAGGATCAATAAAATGAAAATGAGGAAAATGATTGTATTGCTGATAGGTGTTATTTTCGTTGGCTCTAGTGTAGTACCAAAACCTTCACGGGCCGGCTTAACTCAGACTGTGGATGCTAAACTTCAAGCGGCTGAAACCCCCCTGGCCAACATGCCCGTTAAGGAAATAACGGTGTTCAAAGACGGACATGCCTTTGTCCTGCATGAGGGCCTGATGCCGGTTAATAATCGGGGTAATGTCGTGCTGGATTATCTGCCCCGGCCCATCATCGGAACCTTTTGGGCTTATACCAGCGACCCCCGGGCCCAACTTAGCTGTGTCACCACCGAGCAGCGGGTCGTTTCTATAGATCACACGGCCTTGACCGTCCCGGAGTTGATCGAGGCTAATATCGGTAAAAAAGTACAGATTACCGATAATTATAATAAATCCTTTCAAGCTACCATCCTGCGGGTGCCCGCCCGCGACAGTGACGAGTTAGACCGCACCAACCCCCCGAATACTCCCGATCAATTGCCTCAAAAAAGCCAACTTGTACTGCTGCAAGTCGATGAAGGCGTTAAGGTGATGCCCCTGGATCGCATTCAGCAGATAACCTTTCTGGAGACGCCTCAATCCGATTTCGCCCAGGCCGAATTCCGGCCCGCCATGACCCTGAAACTCGATTGGACCTCGCAGAAACCATCCGCCCAGGCCAACGTCGGTTTGTTTTACGTTGAAAAAGGCATCCGCTGGATCCCCGGCTATCGCGTCGAAATTGACGGCCAGGGAAATGCCCTGCTCAAACTGCAGGCCACCCTGGTCAATGAATTAGCTGATCTTCAGGACGTGAAAGCCCACCTGGTTATTGGGGTCCCCCGGTTTAAATTCGAAGATACTGTCGATCCCGTCTCCCTCCAGCAGACCGTGGCCCGGCTTTCCAATGCCTTTAGATCCTCCAGCCGATCCGCCTATGCCTATAGTAACGCCATAGCCAGTCAGGTGGCGGGCGATTATGATGAGATGTTCCGATCCGCAGAAGGGGCCGCCGACCGGCAGGCTGCCGGTTTGGATTTAGGACCGGAAGTATCCGGTTCCGACAAAAATGAGGATTTATTCGTCTTCACCCTTGACCATGTAACCCTGAAAAAGGGCGCCCGCATGGTGGTGCCGTTGGCCGAATATAAATTAACCTACCAAGATGTGTATAAGCTCAACATCCCCTTTGCCCCGCCCCCGGAGGTTCGCTATCGCTTCAACGGCTCCCAGCAGGACGAACTGGCTAAATTATTCAGCAAACCAAAAGTAAAACACTACATCCGTATGAAAAACAACGGCGAATATCCCATCACCACCGCCCCCGCCCTGATCCTCCGCGACGGTCGCCTCATCGCCCAGGGAATGACCAAATATACCGCTATCGGCGCCCAATGCGACCTGGAGCTTACCACCGCCGTCGATATCACCCTCGATCTAAAGGACCTCGAAACCAACCGCCAGGCCAACGCCGCCAACTGGGGCGGCCATAGTTGCGACCGATTCGATCTGGCCGGCGCCATCGCCTTGACTAATCACTTAACCAAAACAATCGATCTGGAGGTTGCCCGTTCGATTCTGGGTAACATCGACGACGCCAATCAACAGGGCGAAATTGAACAGATCGGCGGCCACGGAAACAATTGGATGGCGGAAAACGCATATCCCTATTGGTGGCACTGGTACAATTGGCCCTATTGGTGGTATCGTTTCAATACCATCGGGCGGGTAAACTGGAAGATTCAGCTTGAGCCGGACCAAAAACTCACCCTGCAATATAATTGGCATTATTTCTGGGATTGGTGATAATGGCCCATAAATCAACCCCCGGCAGGGCCCTAAAACTCCCCACGCCAAGGCCTCTCGGCAATGACGCCACCGTAATCCTTTATTATAAAAAGAGTTATCTTGGAAACCGCCCCTTACCGCCAAATGTTAAAATAAATGTAAAACTTGCTAAAAAATAATTGAATCACTTTATAAATTACGATACAATACCAGTGATTGTCTGGTTGTCAATCTAAGCTAATCGAGTAGAAAATGCATCCCGGAGGGTCGGCGATTACAACCATGAGGAAAATCCTGGCAATAATCATCGTGTGTTCCCTGATAGCAGGTTCCGGATGGGGTATCGGTTCCTGGACCTGGCCGGGGCAAAAACCCGCCTTCGACCAAAAACCCTTAATTCAAATCGCCCTCCTGCTGGACACCAGCGATAATATGTCCTCCCTGATCGAACAGACCCAATCTCAATTATGGCAAATCGTCAACGAATTGGCCTCCTATCGGCAGTACGGCCAAACGCCTCAATTGCAGGTGGCTTTATATGAATTTGGTAAAAGCCGGATCCCGGCTTCCCAGGGTCATCTGCAGATGACCCTGCCCTTCACCGGCGACCTGGACGCCGTATCTGAACAGCTCTTTAACCTGACCGCCCAGGGGGGGCCAAAATACTGCGGCAAGGCTATTCAGACGGCCGTTGATTCGCTCTTCTGGAGCGGCGCTCAAGATGATATAAAGGTCATCTTTATAATCGGCTGCGAACCTTTCAACCAGGGACCGGTCGAATACCGCCGCGCCTGCGAGGCGGCGGTCGCCCAGGGAATTGTGGTCAATACTATTTACTGCGGCGATCATCAAGTCGGCATTGCCAACGAATGGCAGGACGCCGCCGATCTCACCGGCGGAATGTATCTTAGCATCGATCAGGATCAAACTGAAGTTTATATTGAAGCCCCCCAGGATAAGAGAATCGCCGAGTTGGCCTTCAATCTAAACGATACCTATATCCCCTTCGGCCCTCAAGGGAGTGTCGGTCTCGACAATCAAAACGCCCAGGATCAAAATGCCCTGGACGCCGGCGAGGCGGTCATCCTCCGACGCGCCCTGCTGAAATCATCCCTCTTGTACCTCAACCCCGACTGGGACTTGGTCGATGCCGTCAAAGAAAAAATAATCCGGCTGGAAAACATCGAAAAAGCCGACCTGCCCCCCAAATTGCAGAAGATGACCCTCCAGCAGCAGCAGGCCTACGTCGAGGCCTTGTCCCGACAACGCAGCGCTATCCGGCGGCAGATTCAACAATTGAGCCTGCAGCGAATAAAATATGTCGACCCCCAGGGTCAAAACCCCGACCCCGCCCCAAAAAATTCCCTCGCCGAGGCCCTTATCGAAATGACCCGCAATCTGGCCCTCAAAAAAAGCTTCATTCTGGAACAAACGCCGCAAGCTCCCGGCAGCTAATCCCCTTCTCGATTAACCCGCATATTTTAGGTGGCATGTTTTTGCCGGGCATCAGCACCTGTGCCATTGGCCCCCCCTATCGCACAGTAATGGCGTCGAACCTCGGCAAGTATTATCAAGATATTTCCGGAACCGCTTATTAAAAAAACAAATCCGCTTTTTAGTTGTGGCAAATCTAAAAACACTTGCCTCAGAGGTGCTTTTTCCGTATTGTCAAATACTTAAATGTTTAGGCAGCTGTCAGTACGCAGGAGTAAACAAATGCCCACGAACAAGTTTGTCCGAGCGGTCTTCCCCGGTTCCTTCGATCCCATTACCAACGCCCATCTGGACGTGGTCCGGCGCAGCGTAAAAATCTTCGATGAACTAATTATTGGGGTGGGTGATAACCCCGCCAAAGATCACCTCTTTACGGGCCCCGAACGCCGGGAAATGATCGACGAGCTGATCAAAGATATGCCGGAAGTGAAGGTCGAGTGCTACTCCGGCCTGACCGTCGAGTACGTCCGCAGTAAAGACGCCCAGGTCATAGTGCGGGGGCTGCGCAACCTCATGGACGTGCAGTACGAATTTCAATTGGCCCTGATCAACCGGACGGTGGCCGGCATCGAAACCGTCTTCATCATGACCGACGAAAGGTTCGGCTTCACCTCCTCCACCCTCATTCAGGAAGTAGGCCGCTTCGGAGGCGACGTCTCCGGGCTCCTGCCCCCCTCCGTCTATGAAAAATTGCAGATAAAACTAAAAAAATCCAAAAATAAATGAGCCTGTATGTAGAGTATTCTAAAAATGCCCAAAACCTTTAACAAAACCTGGCATGCCCCCTCACCCCCATAAATAATATGTACGCCGCCTCCGCTGAAATAACTTTTCGTACCGGTCACTGCCTGCACCTTAAGCCCAACGCCCCCGAACAACCCCATCAGCACCGCTGGCGCGCCCGGGCCGTCGTCCAGACCCAAACCCTCGACCGGAATGACCTGGTGATGGATTTCCAACTGCTCGCCCACCTGCTCCGGCAGGCCGCCCGCCCGCTGACCCGGGTCAAAATGATCAATGAATTGCCCCCTTTCGCCCGCCGGAATCCCTCCGCCGAACGTATCGCCCAATATATTTTCGATCGCCTCGCACCCCTCTTGCCCTCCACCGTAAAACTAAAAAAAGTGATCGTCTGGGAAACCCCCCACGCCGCCGCCGCCTACCAACCTTAAACCAGCTCAAAACCTCGCCCCAACTGTAATTAACTTATACCGCCTTCAGCGGGACATTATTAGCCCCCGATGTAAAATCGGCAGGTGACCTATATATGTGAAATTGGTTACCACCGGTGCCCGCCTCAAACGCAGCTCGCCGATGCTTACCCTATGGATAGCATAACCTCCAAACCACCCCCAATCCTAAGAGAAAGGTTAATCCCCGAACACCCCGCCCCTTCTATCCCCTTTATTCGTTATTCAAAATTCATACTTCGTCATTGAATCGTCATTCGAGCTTCGTCATTCGTCATTCCTTTAGCCTTTGTCATTTGTCATTCTCAAACTGACCATCGGTCATTATTAATAACTCATCTTATCTTAAAACCCAACCGCCCAACCTTCGATCCACTCCTTCCTTCCCTGCCTCATTGCTTACGCTCAAAAATAACCTCCACCCCCCGCGCTTCCAACGCCGGTATATGATCCTCATACGCCGTTTCGTTGAGGGGAGTATCTTTCAATCGCAAAAACTCCAGGTTCTTCAGATCCCTCAAAGGTCCTATATCCCTGATCGGGTTCCCAATTAACTGTAGAAACTCTAAATTAGCCAAACCACTCAACGAACCTATTTCGCTGACTTGAGTATGACGCAAATGCAAACTCCACAGATTGGTCAATCCCCTCAATGCCTTGATGTCCTGGATCTGATTCCCATCCAAAACCAGACTCTCCAGATTCGTCATTTCGCCCACCGGCCCAATATCGCTGATCGAATGATTTACCAAAGTCAAACTCTCCACGTTGCTCATTTCACTCAGCGAACTTAGATCATGGATCGGGCCTAAAATTATTAAACTCAAAGATCTCAGGTTGCTCAAACCGCTCAACTGCTCAAGGTTAATTATCTCATTGCTGGCTAAACTCAATGTCCTCAGGTTGCTCAAACTGCTTAACGCCTCTAAATCGATCTTCGTTCCCGAAACCAACTCCAGGAATAATAGTTTGTCCATCTTGCTCAAAGGCCTTATATCGCTAAACGAGCCCGTTATATCTAAAACCTCCAAATTAATCATCCCACCCAATGGGCTGAGATCACTGAACGAACCCAACAAATACAAACTCTCCAGGTTCACGCAATACTCGATACCCGTTAGGTCGATCATTTCCGGCACGGTCAGACTCAGAGATGTTAATTCCGCCAGTTCTTGATCCCTGATCACCCCCCTGGGCTGTTGTAGCTCTTCCCGTATCGCTCCCTCCAACGCCGTATCCGCAAAATAAACTGCCTTTCCCATCCCCAGCCACTCCGCCACCTTCTCCCTATCACCGTTAATAAAACTCAAAAACAAAAACACCCCGCTCACCCCCAGCAACACCACTAACCAGACAATAACCTTCTTCCTGCCCAGCATACCAATCAACCTGTTTTCCCTATTCATTCAATTCGTAAAATTCGTGGTTCAATATCCGCGTCTCCCTGCGGCTCCAAATCTCATAGTCCTCAGTGTCCGAACTTCTGTATTCTCCTTGCCCTTTGCCCCTTGCTACTTAATCCTTCTTCTCTTTCCTTTGTGCCTTTTGAGCTTTTGTGGATCTGTGGTTTCACTCTTTATTTAAACTCATTGTCTATTGTCCGTTGTCCGTTTTTATTGTCAGTTGACAACTGTAGGGTAGTCTCCTACCTTTCTTCTACTTTATTATTTCCTCCTCCTCCACATACCCCGGCAGCTTCTCCAAAGCCTCTTTCACCATATCAGAACTATTACCACTATAACCAGACCCGTAATTATTACTATTGTCAACTTTACTTTTTTCATCCAATTTGCTTTCGCTGCCACACGCAAATTATTAACGTCAAAATATAATCTTGTATATCCTTTTGTCCCGTCTAAAATATTCCATATTCAAAATTCAAATTTCATCATTGATTCGTTATTCGAACTTCGTCATTCTCCATAATTTCGGCCTTTGAGCTTTGTCATTTTTCATTAAAACCTGTCCCGCCTCATTCCTGCCCCGTCAATACTAACTACTCACTTCTTAATTCAAACTGCTGTTTCCCTAAGATTATGCCCTTATCATATCCCCCCTCCCCAATCTCCACCACCAAAATCCCCGACCCTAATCCCCCACCCCTCGCCCCGCGACTCAACTGATCTATTGCCCAGTGCCTTTTGCCTAATGCCTAATGCCTAATGCCTAATGCCTAATTTCTTCTCCCTCTGTGCCTCTGTGCCTCTGTGCCTTTCTTCTCATAATTCATTCAAAATTCAAAGTTCAAAGTTCTAAATTAACATTTTCCCTATCTTGCCTATCTTATATATCTTATCTATCTTAACATTTACCGGGCTTAAAAATCAGTTAAAATAAGTGAAAAACCATGTCAAAACCCATCAAAAACACGTCAAAAGTGGTCAACTTTCCCTCAAAACCCGCGCACTTTTGATCAAAAATCCTGCATATTTCGCAGAAATCCTGTATATTTTCTGCATAAATCCCAAAATTACCCCCTGTTTGCCCTCATTTGGCCCTGATTTTGGTAAGATAGGTAAAATTTTCCCTCCCCAAATCTTACCTATCTTAACATTTGTATAAATATACAACATATACAACGCCTTTCTCCATGCAATTTTTCCCTCCCTTTGCCCCTCAAAACATAATACTGTATCTTGTAAATCCCCCCTCAAAAAACTAAAATAATCCATATATGAACGATAAAAACACCGCGATCATCTTCGACATCAAGCGTTACGCCATCCACGACGGCCCCGGCATCCGAACCACCGTCTTCCTTAAAGGATGCCCCCTCAAGTGTTTATGGTGCCACAATCCCGAAAGCTGGTCGGAGAAGCCCCAACTGGCACTCCGGACCGCGCGATGTATCCGTTGCGGCCGATGCCTTCAAGCATGCAAAAACAACGCAATCTCTTTAATAGAAAAAAGTTACATCACCAATCCCCAAAATTGCACCGCCTGCGGAACATGCGTCGATGCCTGCCCCTCCGCCGCCCGCGAAATGATCGGGAAACCTTTTAATATCAATGACTTAATGAAAGAAATCGAAAAAGATGTCATCTTCTTCGACCAATCCGGCGGCGGCGTCACCTTCTCCGGCGGAGAACCCCTCATGCATCCCGAATTCCTTCTGGAAATCCTTAAACTATGTCGCCATAAAGAGATACACACCTGCATCGACTCCGCCTGCTACGCCCCTCAGGATATTCTCGAAAAAGTGGCCGCCTCCGCCGACATGTTCCTGTGCGACCTAAAACATATGCAAACCTTTATGCACCAAAGGTTTACCGGAGTCGGCAACGAAATTATTTTACAAAATATTTCTTGTCTTTCTACCCTGAATAAGACTATTATAATAAGAGTGCCGATCATTCCCGGCTTCAACGACGATCATAAAAACATCGAAGCAATAGGCAGCTATGTCGTTTCATTAAAAGGAGTTATGCGAATTGATATCTTGCCCTACAACCCCGGCGGCCTTGAAAAATCAGATCGGCTGATATATGAATATGACCTGATGGAGTCAAAAACTCCCAGCCCTGCACAGATGGAAGAAATCGCGCAAATACTGCGTAATCAAGGCCTTAACGTAAAAATCGGAGGCTGATAATGAGCGAACATGTCACCAACCTGATAACGGAAGAGAAGCCGAAGAAGCCGGCCATGAGCGAACAAGTGGCCCGGCTGCGGCGACAGAGCGTGGATACCAGCCCCTACATCTCCACCGAACGGGCGGAGTTGATCACCGAGTTTTATCAAAATAACCCGCCCTTTTGCGTCTCGGCGCCGGTGTACCGGGCCCGGGCCTTTCAGTATCTGATGGAGAATAAGACCATCTGCATCAATGAGGGAGAACTGATCGTTGGGGAACGGGGCCCGGCGCCCAAGGCCACGCCCACCTATCCCGAGTTGTGCTGTCACAGCCTGGAGGATTTACGCATCCTGAACAGCCGCGACAAGACCTCTTTCGTGGTAAGCGACGAGGTTAAAAAGGTTTATAAGCAGAAAATCATCCCCTTCTGGAAGGGTAAAACGATACGAGAAAAGCTTTTCGGCTCTATGAGCGACCCTTGGCATCGGGCCTTTGAGGCGGGGGTTTTTACCGAATTTATGGAGCAGCGGGCCCCGGGCCACGCGATACTGGATGATAAGATATATCATCGGGGGTTTATGGCCTTCAAGCAGGACATCGCCGATGCCCGTGACCGGCTGGATTATTTCAATGATCGGCAGGCCTATAACAAAGCCCAGCAGCTTGAGGCGATGGAAATCGTTGCAGACGCGTTAATTACGTTTGCCCATCGTTATGCGGACAAGGCCAAGGAGCTGGCGGAGAAGGAGACGGATGCGGTTCGGCGGGAGGAGCTGGAGCGGATCTGCGAGGTCTGCCGACACGTACCGGCTCACGCCCCGCGTAACTTCCGGGAGGCGCTGCAGATGTACTGGTTCGTGCACCTGGGGGTGATAACGGAATTGAACACGTGGGATTCGTTCAATCCGGGCCGGCTGGATCAGCATCTTTATCCCTTTTATATCAAGGAGTTAGAAGCGCAAACCCTGACGGACGAACAGGCGCGGGAGCTTTTAGAGTGTTTCTGGATCAAGTTCAACAATCAGCCGGCGCCGCCGAAGGTGGGAGTGACCGAGGAGCAGAGCGGGACCTACACGGATTTTGCATTGATCAACGTGGGGGGTGTTAAGCCGGAGGATGGCTCCGACGCGGTCAACGAGATTTCGTATATGATCCTGGACGTGGTGGAGGAGATGCGACTGACCCAGCCCAGCGCGTGTATTCAGTTGAGCAAGAAGAATCCGGATCGGTTTTTGAGGCGTGCGGTGCGGGTGATCCGGAGGGGCTTTGGTCAGCCGTCGGTGTTTAATACGGACGTTATCATCAAGGAGATGCTGCACGACGGCAAGACGATGGCGGACGCCCGGGCGGGGGGGCCCAGCGGCTGCGTGACGGTCAGCGCGTTCGGCAAGGAGAGCTGCACCCTGACGGGTTACTGCAACTGGCCCAAGATACTGGAGTTGACCTGTAACAACGGGATAGACCCGGCGACGGGGATCCAGGTGGGCGTGGAGACGGGGGAGGTTTGCGAATTCGATACGTTTGAGCGGTTTCTGGAGGCGTACAAGCGACAATTAAGGTATTTTATTGATCTGAAGATACAGGGCAATAACATCATCGAGCGTTTGTACACCAATCATATGCCGGCGCCTTTCATGTCGCTGGTGATGAGCGATTGCGTGGCGCGGGGCCGGGATTATCACGACGGGGGGAGCCGTTATAATCCGACGTACATTCAGGGGGTGGGGATGGGGACGCTGACCGATGCGCTGGCGGCGGTGAAATACCACGTGTACGACGAGCGGGATATAACCATGGGGGAGCTGATGGAGGCGTTGAGGGCGGATTTTGAGGGCTATGAGGAGCTGCGTCAGGGTTTGTTGAACCGGACGCCGAAGTACGGCTGCGACGATGCTTACGCCGACGAGATTTGC
>Ga0111186_1069_pt1 | contig 17024 bp, 13 predicted proteins | sample DeeMarSWOR324_28_FD_80243 | JGI IMG/M metagenome (GOLD analysis project Ga0111186, IMG submission 80243) | Phycisphaerae bacterium SM23_30 | reverse complement strand
TTGGCGTCCAGGATATCCTGTTGGCCGGCGCTTAAGGTTCCCAGGATAAGCAAGGAATCTTTCTGCAGTTCTCTGGTTTTGCCCGCCTTGAACAGGGCCTTTCGTATCCCGTCGTCGGGGATCGGCTCAAATTTGACCTTAACCGTTTTGTTTTTGTTCATGGTCACGGTGTTGATATGCAGCAGCGACCTATTGTTATCCGTTCCGCTCCAATACTTGACCCGATAATTGGGATCCGGTATCGCCGATAACGGCACCGCCGCCCCTTGCGGGAAGGTTCCCTGCGACGGCTCCACCGAACCATTATCACCCACCACTATAACGTTTAGCTCCTTGCCCGGTGGGGCCTGTTCCACCTGAATCAGCAGATCGCCCAGGTTGGGTTCGGCCAGATACGAATAATCGGGCTCAATGTCGTTATTTTTGTACGCCGATGTACCTATAAGTTGTAAATCAACGTTTATATCACCCGGATTACCGCATATGACCTTCAGGTTCCATACTAAATCCACCGTTTCGCCCGGCACCGGCAGGGCAATATAGGGAGGGAAAGTACCTCCGCTGAAATCAGATATCGAGTTGCAGTCGATCAGGGGATCGCTCTGGTACCAAAAATCAAAATCAGCATGGTGCGCCATCTGCTCACCGGGAGTGGTTCCTTTTTCCGCCAGGGTGCCGGGGCCGTTGACCTGCAGGCCGAAATCTATTGCAACTATGATGACTTTGCTGACAATCTTGATATGGACCACGTCCCCCGGCGTTATGGTGCCGCTGGAATCGTTATCATCGTGGCCGGCCGCCACCACGTCCACCAACGTCCCATAAGCCGACCCCGTCAGCGTCAGCACCGCCAGCAGCCATATGCATGCCTTATTCATCTTAATATATCTCCCTGGTTTTAAAGTATCCCCCGATCTATATACATTATTAGATCAATCGGTTATTTTTCCCGCTGTGTTTATAGGAGTGTTACGGGTCAAAACAATGATTAAACCGTCTTTTGCTCTTTGGAGCCTCTGACAAAAAGAGGCAGTTTGTCACCCTGAGTGCAGCAAAGAGTCTCAAGCGCACCCGAAATAAAGCCTCTTCGCGGCGCTCAGAACGACTTTAAAGCAGTATTTTTGTTTTGTTAGAGGCTCTTAATTTTTTCTTTATTTCACCCTGATAGTGTCTTTTCCTTCGAATTTTGTCCCGTCATAAAGTGCGCCGGATACGGTCAATTCGCATGATCCTTTTGAGAGCCAGAGCTCTAACTCGGATCGTGAGAACCTGGCCATAAGCGCCTGCTCAGCTTCGTCGATCCGGACCTTGCCATAGTCGGGTTCGATCTCGCCCATAAGCCGGATGGTGCTCGGATCAACCTCGGAAATATCATATCCCTCGGGCAGTTGCAAAGTGCAGGTGATTTGTTTTATTTTGCTTTTCAGATTGAGCGTCTGGGGAGCAATTTTGACCTCAGCGGCTATGGCTTCTGCCGCTTGCGGAAGCAGCAAAAAGCCGCGCGGTTCCGAAGCGCCGTTTAAGCTCCCAACTCCCACAATCCAGCCGTCGTCGTTGATGTCGTGGGCCTCGAGAAGAAGCCAGCCTTCACCATCAACCAACTGATTGTTCAAGTCGTGGAATTTTGCGCCTTCCCACAGGAAAGCGCGGTTGCCGTCGGCCGCGGCGAAGCCCCCCACCACCTGTTCATTATCGTTGAGGCTTAAGGCCCAGGTGTCAACCGACAGGGGGGCCAGGGCTATTACCTCGCCGCCCTGCCATAAGACGGCGTGTTTAACATCATCGGCGTCGGCGGAGTATCCGACGATCCGGTCGTTGTTGTTAATGGCACTGGCAGCAGCGGCGACATCACCCGGCAGAAGCGCCAACTCCACAGGGGGCAGACCTTCCTGCCAGACAAAGGCCCGCTGGCGGGGAATGTCCAAATCACCCGAATAACCGACGACCTTGTCATGGTTATTTATGTCGGAGGCATGATTATACTTGTCGTCCGTATAAAGCGTTTTAATAGGGACAAGTTCTTTGCCGCCGCCGTCTCTCCATAAGGCGGCCTTGGAAAGGCTCGACAGGGGTTGAAATATTATACCTACAATTTTGCCGGCGTCATTGACGGCCAGGGCTTCACCGCCTTTTCCAAGCGTTAAGGAAGTCGGCAGGGGATTTTTCACCCCGTTTTGCCAGTAAAAGGGGGTGGGAAAGCCGCTGATAACCTCCGCTCCGACCACCAGTTTGTCGGCATTAATATCATTGGCCCAGTCGGAATCGAGTTCGTTGGTGATATAATAGCGTTTGTTGTCTTCCCACACAAAGGCACTGAGGTCTCCAGGCTTAGTGGTACCGCAGCCGGCTACTTGACCCAAATTATTTATGCTTAAAGGACACAAGAGCGCCCCGGAAAAAGGAGAAATCGAAAGTTCACCCAGATCAATAATCAGGTATTCAACGGCAGAACAAATCCGGGTAAAAGCTAGTACGACAATTGCAATGGTTAATATTCTATACTTCATCTTATCACCCTTTCTGCAAAATCTGAATTGAAGTTATGGTTAGGACATTTTATTCCTTGTTCTCCTAGAGTCCAATAACTTGATATATTATACGTAAGAAAATCCTTACGCAATATATTTATCCGGCAGAATCCGCCTACAGAGAAATGCCCCTGACCAAAAGTTCAAAAAAGCTCGGCTGCTTCGATTATTTAGATATATAAATAAATTTTATAAAAGTAATTACAACTTTTTATCTCAGTACAGCTCCACGTAGGAATTTCCGTCGCGGATCATGAGAACCTTCGATTTTATACCCATCGGCAGCATACGGTCCGGCGATGGGGTAATGTTAATGGTATGCCCGCCTTGTTCGGAGATGCCGACGGTGGTGTCGAGCATGCCGGCCAATTCGCCCAGATCCAAAGGGTTCGCCATGGAAACGACGGTCCCGTCAATGGTGGCGTCCCCGCGGACATCGACCACCCCGCCGAGCACGAGGCCGGTCAAAGTGCTGTCGCCGGTGCCGTTGCCTATATCGACATTATAGTTAGGGGCTAAAATAGCCGCCTCTTCCATTACGGTGTTGTTAAAAACGCAATCGCCCGTGAAATACAAAGCGTTCTTTTTCCATTCCTCGATGCCGAATTTGGGCGGCACCCCGGTGATGATCGGACCGTTGAAGGTGCAGTTTTCAAAGCGAACATTGTTGGTGCCGATGCCCGTCATGGTGCCGATATAAAATATCCCTTCAAAGACGCAATTCTTAAACAGGGCGTTTCCGGCAATGGCCCGTTTGTCGCTTACGGTCATGTTTTCATAAACCGTGCGATTCAGCTCTACGCTTCCCCAGACCGGCTGGGTATAGTTGCCGGGGGCGTGAGGGTAGTATTCTTTCTGGTTATAGGTATGACCGGATGAGAGCACCGATGTCTCTTTGGCATACATGCTGGTGTCGAAATCTTCGGTCCGGGGCAGATCGACCTCCGGCTGATCGTAATTGATCTCCTCGCAGGTGCCCAGCACCACGTCCTCCAGGGTGTAACCGCAGTCGTCAAAATCGCTTTCATTCATAACCGTGTTTACTTTGCCGTCGATGGTGGAAATGGGCGACAGCGTAATCGGAGGGGCAATCTCGGGATTTCTCCAATCGCTATATATCCCGGATCCCAGAGTAGAATCATCCGTGATATTAATGGGGCTTTTACTGGCGACGGAAAATTTCAACATGTCGGTATCCTTGATCATCCCGTAACATATACCGAGGCGTCGGCTGACATCGGCCATTTGTCCCGTGCTGATGATAATCAGATTTTGGGGATTGTCGTCATACTGCTTAACCGAGAGGGTAAACCCGGCCCGGCTCTGAGAATCTATGATTATACAGGGAATGATAAATTCCTCCCCGGTGCGGATCCCTTCGGTGAAGGCAACCGGATTGGGAAGGGATTGACCCTCCAACAAAGGCGAGTTCCTCAATGCATCCTGAATGTAGCCGATCAAATTATAAAAACTCAGAAAAGCGTCGTCATCGGTGACGATGTTGTTGAAGGTTTTGATGCCTTCTTCGACGATGTAACTGCCGACAAAGCAGTGGGCATAAGCCAGGCCCGATTCGGCCGCTCCCTGGGCCGCGGCGATGTCGCGATGTGTCCGGGCCATCTTTACGTTGACATTGCCCATACCCGTGAAGGAGATCGCCAGTACGGCAAAAAGAGTTATGAAAAATACAGCTAATATGGAACTGCCTCCCCGGCGTGATCGTTTGGGGGATTTCATAATTATCTTCCTTTTGGAATTAACTTCCGATAATGTCCTTTCCTTTTCGTTTAACGTCGCCTAAATTATAAAATATGATAAAATCTCGGAACAGTAAGAACGCGTATTTTTCTTAAGTTAACCAGCTTTTCCTGCTTACGATATCCGATTAAAGCGTATAATCTCCCCCCTCGCTATAATCGTTATAAGACAATCAATATGCAGATATGCCGCATCTAAATTAGGCGGATAAGCATTGTTACATGAATAAGTCCAAAGATGAATGTGTGACTTGTCAGCTCAATCTTTATTTATCCGGCAGGGCCGCCAGATCTTCGTCGCTGCCCGCCAGCCAGAGTAAATCTCCTTTGTGGATCATGGAATCCGGCTGGGGGACGTTAATGATTTGTCGTTTGTTTTTCTTTTCGTCGGCCGCAGGGCCGCCGCTGTGCCGCAGCCCAATCAGGTTCACGTGATATTTTTTACGCAGTTGCAGCTCCAACAGCGTTTTGCCGTCGAAACTGGCCGGAGCGGTATATTGGGCCAGACTGAAACCCTCGGCAAACTCCAGCTTTTCGCTGATGTGCGGCGCCCACAACTTAAACGCCCACCGCTGGGCGCTTTCATCTTCGGGAAAAATTACCTCATCAGCGCCGATGCGCCGGAGAATCTCGCCATGGGTCTGTTGTTCGGCGCGGGCGCAGATATATCTTACCTTCAGTGACTTCAGAGTGACGGTGGTGAGAATGTTCGCCTCAAAATCCTGACCGATTCCCACAATCGCCGCTTCCACCTTATCGACGCCCTGGGAACGCAGCGCCTCTTCGTCGGTGCTGTCCAGGCGCACCGCTACGGCTACTTCTTTACTGATCTGCTCGACCGATTTATGATCCTTATCAATGGCGATGACTTCCGCTCCGGTGCGGGTCAAAGCCCGGGCCAGTTGGGAACCGAAGCGCCCCAGCCCTATTACTGCAAACCGCGGCATAATATTAACTCCTGCTTAAGCTCAAATAATCATCCCACTACCAAAGGTTCCTGGGGATACTCATACCTTATGGGCCGGGCGTTAAACGTTAAAGCCGCCAATAAACTCAGCGGCCCCAGACGACCCACAAACATCGCTATGATAATCACCCATTTTCCCGCGCTTGTCAAATGTCCCGTAATCCCCGTTGATAATCCCACGGTGCCCAGCGCCGAGGCCGCCTCAAACAAAAGGTCCAGCAAATCGTGCCCCAGGCTGTGTTCGGTGATGGTGAGCAACAATGCCATCAACCAGAGCAGCAGCCCATACAACAAGATCATGGTCGCCGCCCGCCGTACGATCATCATGGGTATCGCCCGCCGAAATACGCGCACCTGCTCCTGACGCTTTATCGTGGCGTAAACGGCCAGCACCATCACCGCCAGCGTCACGGTCTTGACCCCGCCGGCGGTGGAACTGGGCGAACCGCCCACCGACATTAAAAATATCAAAACCAGCTTCGCCCCCGCACTCCTGCCGCCTATTTCCACCGTGTTGAAACCCGCCGTGCGCGCGGTGATCGAGTTAAACAACGTATCGAGTCCCGCCCCCCAGGTTAACCCGGCGCCTCTGCCGTCCGGTCTGGTCAGTTCTAATGTCCAAAGCGAGATCCATCCCAGTACCAGCAACGCAGCGGTAGTCGCCAATACTATCTTACTGTGCAGCGTCAGCCGCGCCGGTGTGCCGACGGGGCCTCCGGAGCCCCTGCGCCCGTGTCGCCATCTTCCTCGCGCTATTAACCAGACATTCTCCAGCACCGGAAATCCCAATCCGCCCAGAATAATCAGCGGACAAATAACCGCGTACACTCGATAACAATTTCGATAACCTTCCAAACTGTCCGCCTGCAGCGAAAATCCGGCGTTGCAAAAACCGCTGACCGAATGAAATACACTCTTAAAAAGCTGTCCCCCACGCAGGGCATCAACCTGCCACATCCCGTAAAGACCCGCTGCTCCCAACGCCTCCAGCACCAGCGTAAATAGGCATATGAATAATACAACCTGCCCTATCCGTCCGGGGCCTTGTTCATTCATGATGTCACGCATGGCCACCGACTCCCGCAGACTCAAAGGGCTGCCCAAAAGAATGGCAAAGAGCGAACCAAAAATCATTATCCCCAGCCCCCCCACCTGCATCAGCGCCAGAATTATCGTCTGGCCCAGCCGGGTGAAATCCCCGCCGGTGTCCTGGACCACCAGACCCGTTACGCAGGTGGCGCTGGTGGCGGTAAAAGCGGCGTCGGTAAAACTCAATCCCCTTTGCTGATGGGCCGCCGGCAGCATCAACAAAATAGTCCCGGTGACGATTATCGACGCAAAACTCAGCAGCAGCACCCTTGTCGGCGCCCGTCCCGCCGCCGCCGCTGTTATGCTCAATCTCCCCATCCGCAGCACAATCAGTATCAGCAAGTAAATCTGGAATATGCCCCACCGTATTACCGAACCGGAACCCAAAAATTTAAGCATATTCGGCAACATCAGCACACTCAAGCACAATCCCAGCAGCAATACCAGGTCGAGGGCTATCTCCCGCCTTTGGAACCTGCGCCGGCCCTTTTGCACCCATGTATATATCTTGCCTGAGAGCAGCAATCCCGCCGCCACGAGCTCACAGAAATGAAGATACCCCGGCCCTATCAGCGGCGGACGAAAACCATATTCCGCCACCAGCGCCGCCGGCGCCAATAACATACCCACACCGCTCAACCAGCCGCCGATATTTCTTTGACCCTGTTCTTTCGCAATTTTACCAACCAAAAAATCATGCCTTTTCTACGAGACTCTGGGGAGGAATCATCGGCAAACCTCCGCCGTCTGTTGTCGTTTTGTCTGCCTCAGCCCACGTCCCCCAGCACCAGATCCGCGCCAAATTTCTCCTGCATAGCCTCACGCAGCACTTGATGTTGGGGGGCCTTTAGCTCCGGATCCGACCGGGCCACCTCCAGCGCATCCCGCCGGGCCCTGCGCAATAAATCCGTATCCCGCACCAAATCGGCTATCTTCAGTTCCCCCAGACCGTGCTGGGCCGTACCGAAAAATTCCCCCGGACCCCGAATCCTGAGATCCTCCTCCGATATGACAAACCCGTCATTGGTCTTTTCCATGATCTCTAATCTGTTCCGGGCCGCTTCCGTCTTCGCGCCGCCGAAAAGCAGACAGTATGATTTTTTTTGGCCCCGACCGATTCGACCGCGCAGTTGGTGCAGCTGGGCCAAACCAAATTGCCCCGCCGATTCGATTACCATTATGGTCGCGTTCGGTACGTCAATCCCCACTTCGATCACCACCGTCGCCACCAGTATATCAAATTTCCTTCGGCGAAATCCCTCCATGATCCGGGTTTTCTGGGCCGGCTCCATTTGCCCGTGCAGCAGCCCCACCGTAAACTCCGGAAAAATTTCCTTCTGTAAATATTCCCTCTCCGCTATCGCCGCTTTCAATGGCCCTTCTTTTTCCGCCCTTTGTTCTTCGCTCTCTTCCACCCGGGGATAAACAAAATATGTCTGCTCGCCTTGCGCCACCTTGCTTCGTATAAATTCGTATGCCCGCCTCAGTTCATCTTCGGGGTACCATTTGGTCGTTACTTCTCGGCGGCCCGGGGGCAGATGTTCGATCACCGACACCTCCAGGTCCCCGAACACCGTCATGGCCAGCGTCCGCGGGATGGGCGTGGCCGTCATCACCAGGTAATGCGGCGCCACGTCTTTCCCTCGTATCCGTTCGCGCTGCCTGACCCCGAATTTGTGCTGCTCATCCACCACCACCAACGCCAGTTGATTAAACACCACATCATGCTGCAGCAGGGCCTGGGTTCCCACCACGATGTCAATTTCCCCCCCTGCGATCCGTTTCATGAGCGCGGCCCGCTTCTTACCGGTAATTCCACCTTGCAGCAGCACCCGCTTCACCCGGCTGTGACGCAAATACCTCTCCATGCTGATAAAGTGCTGCTCGGCCAGTATTTCCGTCGGCGCCATAATGGCCGCCTGCCGACGATGACCCACCGCCAGCAGGGTGGCGTATAAGGCCGCCACGGTCTTGCCCGAACCCACGTCGCCTTGCAACAATCGATTCATCGGCTCCGACCGGGCCATGTCTCGGCATATCTCCCCGATCACACTTTCCTGATCCGCCGTCAGCAGAAAGGGAAACAAACGCCGGATCCGCTTGTCTAATTTCTCATTAATCTCCAGCGGATACGCCGGCTGCATCCGACGCAATCTCTCCCGCCGCAGCCCGATCCCCAGCTCCATCAAAAACAGCTCGTCATATGCTAAACGCCTGCGGGCCTTGTCGGCCTGTTCCCCGTGGGCCGGGGCGTGTATCCACCTTAACGCCTCTGCACGCAGGGGTAATTCTCGTTCCCCGCGAAAGGCGTCACTGAAGGGCTCTTCCACCCCCTCCAGCATTAAATCCAGCGAGTGGCGTATTATCCGGGCAATTTCGCCGCTGCTCATATCATTACAGGCAGGGTAAATCGCCTCCCCTCTTTCCTGACGCTCCTTAATATCTTCGATATCCCTTACTTGCATCCAGCGCGGATTTACTAGCTGTATTATCTCTTTATAACGCGTAACCTTACCCCAGGCCGCTATCATGTCGCCCGGCAAAAATTTGTCCTGTAGATACCCCCCGTGAAACCACACCAGCCGACAACTGCCGGTGGAGTCCCGCAGCGCCAATTCCATTCGCGGCGGCCGGGAGCGGCGATTATAACGCATCTGGACCACCTGACCCGCTATGGTCGCCTGCTGATCGACTGTCAGCTCCTTTATTAAAGCCGGCGGCGGTAAAAACTCGTAGCCCCGCGGATAGTATTCCAGCAGTTCCCCTGCGGTCTTTATACCCAACTGCTCAAATAACTCCGCCCGCCGCGGCCCCACGCCACGTAAGAATTGCACTTTGGTAAAGCGGTCAAATTTCTGCTCTTGTTCCGGCGTCATCAAACTCAAAAATTAATTGAATGCTAAAAACCTTCCTTCGACTGATCCTGTGATTTTGCTTCCGCCTCCAGTGACTCGGCCGGCTTCGCCTTCGTCCCCTTGACAATCTCGTCGAGTAACAAACCCAGCCCGTCCCATTTGAATTCTGTCAATGTCATTTGTTTTTTCCGGCCGTCCTCATCATATTCTATCGTGTAGCGGCCCTTCTTCTTAAAAAGCCGTTTGTCAATCTGCCTGATGTTTTTATATGGTATCTTTTGACCGTTGCTCAGCGTCAAACCTTCGTCGTCGGCGATAATTTTTTTCGTCCTCAGCCGTAACGACGATACTACAAAATACGTCATCACCAACCAGCAAAAAATCGGTATCCACGTGCGATTCATCTGCAGGGACGGTTCGGGCCTTTCCTCGCCGGTTTCTTCGCCGGTTTCTTCATCCTTAACTCTTATGGTATGCTCTTCTTGAAACTTCTCATTAAACCATCCATCATAAAAATACCAAGCCCCAAAAACCAGACAAGCCGCCGCAATAAGGTAATTCGTCTTGATCGTATATCTACTCCCAATTGCTTCCACCGCCATAATTTTTTCTCCTGAAAAAACCTCCGCATTAACCAATATCAAACGCCCGCTCCCGGTCCTCTGTTTATTCTTTCGGCACTGACATAATGCCATTTCTCAGCTCCGATTGCAAGTCTTATCAAACGCCGTTTGCATGTTGTCCTTAAGCGATATATCCATATAACCCCTGCCCTCCCGGCGTGCTTTGGCCCCATGTCTCCCTGTAACGCTTGCCTGTTTTAAATCCCTGGCCCGTATTGCTTTATCAGCCTTTTTATCCGGACTTTTTTCGGAGGGCAAATCCCGTTGGATCTGGTGTGGTTCGGCTAAAAAAAAATTTGATAAAATACTTGCTTTCAGTGAAAATCTGTGTTAAAATAAAATCAAGATAAATTGAGATTCAATGAGATTCAAGTTGAGTCTGATCTGGTATTATAACCGGCCTTGCCCGTAGATGTTTCTCGCGCCGGTGCCGTGATGCTGGCTTTCCCCATGGCATGAAAACCGGCGATCATTCTCAATATGAATTGCAATCTTAATAGATCATTCCGGCGCTTGGGCCGCAGGACGCTCTTTGCCGCACATGCCGCTTGTGAGTTGCGGATGTGCGCTCATATAAGAGGCTGCGCCCCCTACAGGCGCAGCCCCAAAAAACTAAGGGCATACCAGAAGCCCCGTGGTTTTACAAGTATAGGACCAATATAGAGAGGACTAATAAAAATTTGTTCCGGGCTGTTCAGCCCCCCTTTAAGCTGTGTCTTCGACCCAGCCGTAAAGAAGCAGCAGTATGCTGCTGTGGCCATTGATTCAGGAGCTCCCCTGGAGAATCTAATGGTCCAAAAAAATACCGAGCAAGCTCGAGAAACTTTCTGCGAGCTTGCTGCTTTTTTAAAAAGACCTAAAAAAATTGAGGTTAGACCTACACCCAAATACGCCCCAAGCCCCTTTTGCCTGAACTTCAATTTTTAATTTTTTAATCTAATTCCCGCCCCCTTTTATCAATTTCGGGGCTATCGACGTTGGGCGATCGCCCCCACGATGGGATTGATAAAATAGGGGATCAGCCGCGTATTCATCCATTCCTCACAGAGATTCCGTTGATGATTGTATGAATCCACCCGGGAAAATTTCTGCTCCGGGTCCGGGTACTGACGTATGGAAAGATACAAACTCAACTGGTCTTCTTCTTTGAATTTGCCGGTGCGCATCTGGTAAGCCCCGGTACGCGATTCCAGAGATACCTTGGCCTGCAGCCGGCAGTCGCTCGACAGACTCAGCATCACCGATGGATCAAAACTGAGCGGCTTGACCCCCGGCACGTCCAGCAGCGTCGCAAAAGCGCTTTCACTGAATAACGCCTCGGCCAGTATCTCGTCGTGGTTGCCCTGATACTCGAAATCCATGCCGAACAACACGTCTAGGCAGTCAATATCCAGATCGCTCACCCCCAGGGCATAGGGCGCCCATTCCAGAATTAAGCGATGCTGTTCGTCCGCCGCCGCCAGACTCAACGGGTTGACGCAGCCGCTGCATATCCGATCCCTCTCCACCGTTACCCAACGATAGTGGCCCGGTTCGCGGTTTTCCTCCAGGCAAAATTCCCCCGTTTCCCGCTGATAAAACGTGTTCATGGCGGGAAACTGCCTTTGTATCCGCTCAAAAAAATGCAAAATCGTATCTCGACCCGTCGGCAGCTCCAGCTCCGTATTTAATATCATATTCACGTAAAAATCGTCGCAAAGTAATCCGTATGACGTTGCCATGGTTAAAATGCCTTACCGGTCTCTTGCAAAATTGAGGTTAGGCATACTTCAAAAAGAAAAAATTATTTTTTTAATTTTTTCTTTTCCAACAGTAAATTATTGCCCGACAACCAGTTAAGAAATTATTTAAGAAAATCACCAAAACGATTTTCTCAACTAATATATGTCTAACCTTAATTTTGCAAAACTTCATCGCCTTACTTAAACAACATACTCCGGCCTCTTGGTCGGGCTCATGTGAGGATTATAGCATTAATTGATGGCCCCTGGCAAGACCTTTGTTTTACCGATACTCCGCTCCTGGTAGCTTCCCTGCTGCATCTGGGCCGACCCCTCCGCGAGGCGACTCCCGCCGGCCGCCTCCGCCCGACCAAAACCACCCCCCAAAGGCATTTTAATATCGGCAAATCCCGATACCCCTGCCCCTACCAAACACACCCCCTAAATTATCACTAAAGTTTTGCAAAATTGAGGTTAGGCATACCTGGAAAAAAATATCTTTAATTTTTCTTTTCCAACAGTAAATCATGGCCCGACAACCGGTTAAGACATTATTTAAGAAAATCTCCAAAACCATTTTCTTAAATAATATATGCCTAACCTCCATTTTGTAAAAGTCCGGTTATCACCAGCGTCGCTGCCGCAATCACCAGCAAATAAACCGCAAAGTATTTCAATTTCGCCCTTCGCAGCGCCCGGATCAACACCCCCAGCGCCGCCCAGCCCACCGCCCCACTTACCAGCATTCCTATCACCATCGGCCCCCACGCCAGAGCCTCATGCGGACGCGAAAAAAACTTGATCCCTTCTATCAGCGTCGCCCCGGTAATGGCCGCCCCCCCGATGAAAAAACTAAACTCCCCCGCCCAACGCCGATGCAGACCCCAAAACACCGCCACGCAGATCGTTGCCCCGCTCCGCGATATCCCCGGTAACAGCGCCGCCCCCTGCGCCGCCCCCACCAGCAACGCCGCCGTCAACCCAAATTCCCGCAGACTCCGCCGGGTGTGTCTGCGAAAGTCCGTAATCAATAGCAGCGCCGCCGTTATCATCCAGCAAATCGCCACTATCACCGAATCTTCAAACCCCCTCTTGATGGCATCCCCGAACAGAACATAAACCGCCCCCGTCGCCAGGGTCGCCGCCCCCCCCAGAATGGTAAACCGCACACTCGCCGATCGGCGATACAATTCCCCCGGTTGTCTTATGCCTCCGAGACTGCCCAGTAAGTGGGGCACGTATTTTCGCAGACTGCGACGGTAAAAAACCAGAATCGCCCCCATCGTCCCCACGTGCACCGCCAGATCAAACAGGATCATCGCCTCGCTTTCCGGCTCCAGCTCCCATAGCCCCTGTAAAATCACCAGATGGCCCGAACTGGAAACCGGCAAAAATTCCGTCAGCCCCTGAACTATGCCCAAAAATATCGCCTGCAGATAACCCAAAATGCCTGCCCTGTCAAAATCTCAGCCTGTCGCCCTCAGTACCCGCCAGAGCCACCAGCCGCCCTGTAAGGCAAGATTGGCGTAAATACCCGCCATCACGTCATCCAGCAACACCCCCCACGCCCCTTGCACCCGCTCCATTTGCTTAACCGGCGGCGGCTTGATAATATCGAAAAACCGAAACAAGATAAATCCCGCCCCCGCAAATACCAGTATCTCCTTGCTCCCCCCCACCATCTGACCCATCCAGAGATAACATACGTATGTTATGGCTTGACCGCACTGCTCATCACTGACTATAATTGCCGGATCAGGCCCGTATTTGGCGATCAGCCGCTCCCCATACGCCACCGTCACCAGCCCACCGTGAACCGCCGCCGCCAGCATAATAAGGCCCACCCATATGGGCGTTCCGATCAAAAACGCCGCCCCCACAAAAAACGCCGCCGCCGCCGCCGACCCCCACGTCCCCGGCATCAAAGGCAAATACCCCGCCCCCAAAACACTCAACCATATCCTATACATAAATCCATGTTAGATAAATACTAATGATCCTGTCAATCCAAAAAGGCAAATACCCCCTTAGGCAAATCTGTTGACCGGATACAATTTGCCAACCGTTACCCTTTCTCGTATAATGATATCCATATGATTCAAACAGACAAGATAATCACCACTGTATTAAAACATTATCCTGATGTGCAGGCGATCTATCTATTCGGCAGTTTCGGCACGGATGAAGCCTCACCTGACAGCGATGCGGATATCGCCGTGCTCCTGCCGCACGAAAAAGCCCGGCAAGCAGGTTCATTACTGATGAGTGATTTGTGTCTTGAGTTGACAGCCCTGCTGGGCCGGGAGGTGGATTTGATCAATTTACGCCAGGTTCCCACCGTTCTCCAGAAGGAAGTTGTCGCCGCGGATCGCCGTATCTATCAGGCGGACCTATTCGCCGCCGATGAGTTTGAAATGCTGACCTTGTCGAATTACCAGAAATTGAACGCAGAAAGAGCCGAGATTATAAAAGAGGCCTCCGCCAGCGGGAGGTTCTTAAACCTATGAACGACATCGTCTTAAATAAAAAAGAAACCATCGAACGCTGCCTAAAACAGATTCGCTCTTATTACGCCTTGCCCTGTGACCTTCCTTTTGAGGAAAATTATCTGCTGCAGGACGCCCTTGCCTTAAATTTGCAGCGGGCTTGTGAACAGTGTATCAACCTGGCCAATCATACCATAAAATCAAAAAAACTGGGGCTCCCCAAAGAAAGCAAAGAAAGTTTTCAACTGCTGGGGCAAAATAAAATCATCCCCGCCTCCCTCGCCGACAAGCTGCAAAAAATGGTGGGTTTCCGCAACGTCCTGGTGCGCGAATACCAAAAACTCGATCTAAAACTGCTGGTCGATGTGATTGAAAACCGTTTGGACAACCTGCTGAACTTCACCAACTTCATCGTAAAAGCTTTTTCTTAGTCGGCAAAAAATCTGATTCCCCTCGCCAGTGACCCCGGACAAAATGAAAAAAGAAAACTGATGGTGCCAAAATGCAAATTATACCAATAAGCAGGATGCCCCGCCAATTCCCAAACAAAAACACCTTCTCATTCATAGCATGGAAGTTTCATTCTTCTACTTTTCCCTTTACGCTCTCGACTTCTCCAGCACCTCCTCCAGCCGATTTACCACCGCCTTAACCTGCCGGTCTTTCAGCGTCAGGATGTCGCGCAGGGCCTCGCCGATGGGCGGCAGGTACTTCTCAATGTAACTCCGCTTCATCGCCTCGTGATGGCGCCGCTTTTGGCCCCGCAAATACTTGCCCAGACGCCGGCCGCATTCCGATAATGCCAGCTTGATCTCCTTGATGATCTCCGGATAGTGAGCCACCGCCTCTTTACTCTCGGAAGTAAACGGCACCCATACCGACGCCATATGCACGATCACCGTTACCGGCCCCGAAGGCAACGCGCCGCGGCTTTGCGAGAGCCCGTACAGCCGCCAGTTGGTCTGCAAAATCGACTTGAAAATCGCGCACGCCGACTGTTGATATAATAACGGCACCCGGTTGGCAAAGCGCAGCACCCGCATCAATTCTTGTCCCTCCGAATTATCGTTACTTTTGCCGTTGCCGTCACCGCCGTTATAACCGCCCCCCCCGTACGCCAGCCCCGCCTCGATCTGAAAAGGATTGCCCCGATAAACCGTCGGCCCCCGCGTGCAGGCCGTATAAAAATCAGCCCCCACCACCTGCTGCAGGCCTTTCAACAGGGCCTCTTCGCCGATCGGGACGATACAATCGGTGCCGGGCGCCATAATCTTCGTCTCGCCGATCGCCCGGTACAATTTCTCCGCCTCGGCATGACTCAAACTCCGCGGCCGCTTCCGCGCCGTCAGTTGCGCCTTTTCTAATATCTGTTTGCCCACCCGCGAACTGATCCGGCAAAAATCCTTCCCCAAAAAAGAAGACATCGTCTTATGCCGCGTCTCTTTGGCCATCTTCATCAAAATCCCCAGCTCCACCCCATAGGGATGGGGCCTGACCGCCTTGGGAATCGTTACCACTTTCTTGACCGTGCGTCTATATTCCCGCGTCTGACCGTCCGGCAGTATATATCGAAAATGGGCGTGCGGGTTGGTAATGGCCGTCTGCGTCAGGTACTCGTCCACGCTCTGGCGGCCCCGCTGATAACGCGCCTCCAGCTCAATCTCCACCCGCGTCCCCGTCCGCGCCTCCCATTCCACCACCTCGTCTTTGATAACGTCCGGACGGTTCTTCTTGGTGTCGATCCGCAGTTCGTAATAATGCGCCTGGCTCCGCGGCCCCGTGCGGCTGGTGATCTCCACGCTCTTACCCGTCGTCAGCAAACCGTACATCCCTGCCGCCGAAATCCCGATCCCCTGTTGGCCCCGCGCCATCCGCAGCGTGTGAAACTTGCTGCCGTATAAAAGCCGCCCAAATATATTCGGTATCTGACTCTTGACAATCCCCGGCCCGTTGTCCTGCACCCAGACCCTAAAGCGATCCTCCCCTAACTGCTTAACCCCCACCTCAATCTCCGGCAGAATTTGCGCCTCCTCGCAGGCGTCCAGTGAATTATCCACCCCCTCCTTCACCGTCGTCAACAACGCCTTGCGCGGATTATCAAAACCCAAAAGGTGCCGATTCTTGGCGAAAAACTCACTCACGCTGATATCCCGCTGCCGCTGCGCCATCTCCTGGGCCCGGGCCGCAATCTGCCCCTCTTTGATAGGTTTCGGCCCCCGTCCCTCCTCTCTTTTCGCCTCGGCCGCCCCCGTCTTTTTCCTCAATACCTTCTTGCCGGCGGCTTGGGCCTTTATAGCTGCGGCCTTCTTCAAACTGACCTTTTTCTGCTTAACGCCCTTTTTACCCTTGGCGCTTTTACTGGTTACCACTTTTTTCCTCTTGGTCTCCGCCCCCTTCCCCACCCCTCCATCCGCTGCAAAGGAAAAACTCATCTGCCCTTCTATCTCTCGTATCCTCTCGGCCATCCTGGCCCTCCTTTCGCTCCTTCTGCTAAAGTTTCCAGCAAAATTGAATCCGGCATATATTATTTACCACAAAAGAACTTGCAGCTCGAAAAGAAAAAATAAAAAAATTTTCTCTTCCCAGTATGCCTGACGCCAATTTTGCAGAAGTCATTCCTTATGCTAAAAAAAATTACGCCGCCCCTGCCTTAATGCCCGCCCCCGCCAGGGTAATTCCCAGACCGTAAATAATCGGATAAGAAGGTACGGAAAATCCTCCTATTCTTATAAGATGGACGATCTCAATCGTATTGGGCTCACTGGCGGAGGTCGAAGGATAGCTCACCCCCGTCAAATTCCCCGCCTGATCATAGCTGTAGCGGATAAAGTGGGCCTGGTTATCCAGAACCACCTCATTGGCGTCGGTCACCCTGCCGATGCCGTTATAACTGAACGACGACTCACTGATATATGCCTCCTCATCCTCATCGTATTTCGTAGCCGTCAGCATCCGCCCCAGACCGTCGTAGGTGAAGATTTCCGTGAATTCGTAGTCC
>Ga0111186_1068_pt1 | contig 17097 bp, 9 predicted proteins | sample DeeMarSWOR324_28_FD_80243 | JGI IMG/M metagenome (GOLD analysis project Ga0111186, IMG submission 80243) | Phycisphaerae bacterium SM23_30 | reverse complement strand
GCCTACCACAGCGCCCGACAATAAATGGGCAAAGGCCCAAACCCGTGTTCCCGCTCCAATCGTTACATTATCATCAACTAGAGCCTTAGGGTGCAAAAACGCTTCAGAATGCTTCTTGCTCATAAAATTCCTTTCGGGTTAGATAATACATCAATCCGCACACGCCGCATTCCATCCAGAATAATTTGACGTCTTGATAGGTTATGGCGCCGATATGAAGGCACATTCCCCAAAAGCCGATCATGACCGCCTTGGCAAAAACTATATCCTTGGCGTTCTTATCTAAAAACATGTCCTTCAACCGCCGCATCGCTTTGGCCACCACGACGATAATGCCTCCGTAGAGAACCGCACCGATAATGCCCGCCTCCGCCAATATCTGCAGGTAGGAATTGTGCACTACGAAATAGTGTTCTTCACTAAAAGCTCTTAATCCCATCCCGATAACCGGAGACTTCAACCACATCTTAATAGACTCAACCCATAAAGGAAATCGGCTGGAAGCGCCCGCCTCCCACGCCGATTCAATACTGAATATCCGCAGAGGTAATGCCGGTATATAGATTAAAGCCGCTAATATCCCCAATACTATAAAAATCAAAGGAAAAATGGCGCGAATATTTCTTTGCAGCAAAAAATAACTGACCACGATAAAGGTTACTATCAAACCCGTTCTTGAATATGTGCCTAATATCCCTGCCCCGATCATTAACGCCATGATCATCCATAATATCTTATAACGATATTGACTCGCTGAATACAATGCCAAAGATACTCCTAACGCAAAAATTAAATTTGTACTGTGTCCGTTGGGATCTTTACCCAGCCACATTATCCGCGAAATGGTCTCCCCCTCTATAACTACTTGCGTGGTGATATTAGGAAGAAGCTGAAACGCGAAAGGATCTAAATGAATTTCCCCCAAAAAAGTATTAGGTCCCCATCCATAATGCACCAGACTAACTATCAGCGAAAGAGCTGACACTATCACCCACCATTTTAACGCCCGCCCGAGTTGCTCTCGCGAATCTATCAGGGCGAAAACCAGAAAAAGCGCTATTAATCCCTCCACGTATTTCAAATAGTAAGACAGGGCTATATCTCTGTTCGATGCTAGGATAACCGTAACGGGAAGATAGAACACTAAAATTGCCGCCCATATGAAAACCTTGTTAAACACACCACTTAAATTTGCCCATTTACCATGTATCACGTATCCCGCCAGACCCATTGCCGCCACTATGCGAAACGGACCGATCGGAAGCTGCAAGGTGTCGTTGGGAACAAAAAACAAAAGTAAAAATAACAGTATGCAATTGCTCGGCCGACGCAACACCAGCAGCAAACCCAACAGAAAAAAGATTCCCCCTCCTGCTCGCCCGAAGTTCTTAACAGAACAAATCAAACAAAGGGCCCACATAATCATTAGTATGGAAAAATCAAAAATTCCTACCTTGGCATCCGCTAGCGGCGACAAAAAAGACTCCACTGCAACTTTCTGGTTGTCTTCTTCCAAATAATCATTGCCTTCGACAGGTGAATAATCCCGGTAAAATTCTGAATATGTTGTAGTCACGACTCTTGACCTTTAAATCCTAATTATGCACGGACTTTTTGAAATTAATTTCCCCAAAACCTTCAAATAATCATGCCGGATTAATTATATCTCTCACCACCAGTTATTTTACTATGCATCGGCTCAATTAAGCAGACTCCGTCCCCGTCAGCCGCAAATTGCCGCTGATAAACAATCCCCCGGTCGTTCTTAGCGATTATGCTTCCAAGGTAATAATAGAAAAAAGCGCTTAACCCATAATATTTGGTATAAAAACGCTGATACCTTATATTTGACTACCTGGTTTTATCCGTTAACTATTTGTTATAACTCATTTTATGGCTGCTAAATATGGCTCAAACTATTGATTCTACGAAAACCTGACATTTAAGGTTCACCTTATATTCTGCCTGATGGCAATTAGGCTTAATACATAAACGGCCAACCATACTACAGGTTGAAAACAAGTGCGTTTATTATCCCGACTACAACTTTTTCACATTGATAACCGGACTTTTTGCAAAACTTTTGTGATAATTTAGGTTTTTTATCGGAAGCTTAAAGATATTTTTTTTCTAATTATTGCTATAAGTATATATTAAAACATCAGTTATGATTATATCGGCAAGATAGTCCTATGCCGGTGGTAAAAAGTCGGGGAAATAATGAAATAATTTGAGAGTAACTCGTGGCTTTATATTAATGTAACTTTATTATAAACAAAGACTTATAATATATCTATGAACAATATTTTAAGTGCCGTATATCACTATGAATGTAGGATAATATTTAATAATTAAAGTGGTATGCCCAGATATGCCCCAGGGTTATATTATTTACTATTATGGTACGTTAATATCGAGACCGGCCGAGAGAAAATGAACTGGTTCGACTCAAAAAACCGGATTGATTGGTGCCCAGGATACTCCGCCCAATTCGTTGTTGGCGGAGGTCCAGGCCCAAAATAGTTTTTCTTTCTGCCGACAGCGTTTTCTTATTGTTCGGTGCATTCCGGCTGAAAATAGAGGCATTCTGAGTAAAACTACGCATACTGTATGAAGATAACATATTAGCTGGTTTTCTCCCTGATAACGCTGCCAATGGGTATCCTCTCGATAGGATTGGCATCGGACTGGAATATCTAAGCCCCGTTCTCATGGAAAAGCTCCTCATCCCGGTTAAACTCCTCCCCCCGGTAAAACCTCTCACCGACGGTAAACCCCTCCCTGCTCCCATGATTGTCCCAGTGGTGGCAACATTAGTAGTGGATGGGAAAGCCGACGTATTGCCTATCATGCCGCTCAAACGGGTCCCGACTGGATAGGTGGCAGTTCGATTATCTATGCCTCTCATAAAAGTTCTTGAGGCGGCTGGCGGCCTGGGCGCTTGTGGAATTGCCCTTGATGGTATGCCCATTGAAAACTGATTATTAAATGCCAGCGGGTTCGGTTGAGATCTGGTTAATTGCTGAGAAAAACGATCGGCGCCTGATGAATAAACACGAAATCGACTCAAAGTGTTCGAACCGCGTGGGGAATTTAAATTATTAATATTCAGGCCGCGTATTACTGTGTTGCCGTACACCGCCTGGGCCTCCACCCGCCGGGCCGGACAAACCGTCAGTATGACTGTCAATAAGATGAAAAAAATCCGCAAACGCAAGTTCGGCAACCCTCAAAACACGGTAAATTTACTTTTATACTAACAATCTAAAATATTCAATTCTAGGTTCATAATGGATAATTTGTTTATCGTCTATATTATACCATAAACTTATATTTTAAGCAAATAAGTTTAACATCATTTGTCGTAATATACTGGTAATACAATATTTATCGCATGCTCGACAAAAGCCGACAGCCCCTCCGTGACTTTACTTTGGCCCTATGGTAACTTCTTATGACTTAAAATTTTTAACCAGTTGTTGGTAAAGATTCATATAACCTTTCGCCGTTTTTTCCCAGGAATACATGCGGGCTTTTTCTTTACCTTTTTGGGCCAGTTCCGAACAAAGCGACTGATCACTGTGCAGCTTGATCATGCCCGCTGCTATCTCCTCGGTGTTATAAGGATTAATTAAAAGTGCAGCATCTCCTGCCGCCTCCTTCATGGCTGTTACCTCAGAAGTGATCACCGGCAATCCCACATTCATGGCCTCAACTATAGGGATACCGAAACCCTCGTATAGCGATGGATAAACCAGAAAGTAGGCCCGCTGAAAGAGCAGGTCCAAATGCTCGTCGGAAATAAATCCCGTGAATACGACTCTTTCCTGCATACCCGTCTCATCTACGGCCCGGTCGCATATTTTTTTCATCTTATCCTGATACGGCGCCCCGGAAACACTGCCGGTTATGACCAATTTCCCGCAGAATCCTGTTTCCTTGACAAACTTGGCGAATGCGCCAATAAGCCGAACAATATTTTTCCGTTCGTGAATTCCCCCCACGTTGAGAATAAATCCTTCCGTTAATTGATACTTTTTTTCTAATACTTGGATCAACGCCTTATCCGGTTTGGCCGGCGTCCGCAGACCGTTAGGGACGACCTTAATTCTCTCCTGCGGTATCTGCACTTTTTGCGCAATATCTCTTTTAGAGAATTCCGATACCGTACTGATCATGGTGTTCAACCGGCAGGCCAGCTTCAACGCCGGCTTATAGAGAAAATGATTCCGAAAAAAACCCATCGCCTCCCGAAACGTAAAGGGAATGACGTCATGGATCGTTAGCAGCGTAGGTACCTTTTTACTCCAGGGAAAACTCCAGTTGTAAGGAAAGTGTATTAAATCCGCCTTCTCCCGCCGAGCGATTGTCGGAATAATGACCGAGTCCAGATAGGCGTTTTTAACCGAAATCGCATGGCTTTCCACGGGCAAATCCATATGTTTTACATCAGGTTGATCCCTGTACCGCTTTTGTAATTCGCAAAGCCTGTTCTGCTTGGACAGCAGGATAAACTTATATCCCTGAGCGGCCGCATAGTTGATAATATTGGTTACTACCTGTTCCACCCCCCCGAACACCCCGTCGTATTTCCGAAAATCCATCACGATTTTCATGTCGTACTCGTTGAAGATGTCGTCAAAAACTGTTTAGAAGGCTTTCTACGTCGGATATAGCCACACACGAGGTTTCATCCGAGGCGCCGTAGTAAATATAAATCTGCCCGTCCTTTTCCACCACCCCGTTGGAGAAAACTACATTGCTGAAGAAGCCTTCGGTTTCATATTTCTCCTCCGGCGCCAGCAGCGGAGTTTCTGCTCTCTTGACCACCTTAAACGGCTCTTCCAGATCCAGCAGGAGGCAAAATAGTGAATAGATGCTGTTATCGCCTTTTCCGTGATAAATAATCAGCCAGCCCTCATCGGTCTTAAGGGGTGGGGCGCCTCCCCCGATCTTTTGCGACTCCCATCGGGTGTCGCGCGGCCGAACAATACATTTATGATTGCCCCAATGAAGCAAATCCGGTGATTCACTATACCAGATTGAAGGCCTCCCAAAGCCGCGGTTGTCCGGCCGATGCAACGCGCAGTATTTACCCCCCACCATCTCCGGAAATATGGCCACATCCTTATTGGGCGTGGGAAAGATAACGCCTTGCCTTTCCAGCTCTACAAAATCCTTCGTGGTCGCTAGTGCCGTGGCGTATCCATCCTGGGAAACCGCCGTATAGTTGATATAGTAAACCTCGCCGATCCTGGTCACCCGGGCATCCTCCACGCCGAAGCATTCACTGGGATCGCGGGGATAAATAAAAGGTTTTTCATCCACCGTAAAATGAATCCCGTCACCACTGCGGGCCAGCCGAATATGACTCATCGTGGAAAGATAATCCACCCCCCGATAGACCACTCCCCGGGTGTCTTTCAATTGTACCTCCGGATCATCCATCTTTACCTCCAGAATCTCCGGATACCCCTGACCCTGTTCGAACCGGTAATAGGGAACCGCCGCAAAACCCGGCCGCCCTTTACAGTCCTCAGCCACACGCAGTAATAGGAGAATCTCCGAATCCCGCCCCTTGGCCCCGCCAAACCGCGCCGCACCCGGATTAAATGCGCCTCGCGCCCGGTAGCCGTCCCGCGATGGCTTGATCATCCCTGGGGTGATAATAGGGTTCGCCGGGCTTCTCCGAATCATTTGACCGTCTCCTTCATTGTCATCGTAATTATTACTAAACCTGATGCAATGTGTAAAGAGTATCTTCTGCCGGCGCCAATAATTCTCTTGCGGTAAGTCCTTTTACCACAGGATCTTGGCTAAACCGGTCTTTGTTTGACTTGAGGTCCTCCAAATGATAAAATATATCCGGAACCTGGTGATCCCATAATCCGGAATTTATTAAGGTTAAGGGTAATTGAAAAGCCCCAGAAACCATCAGTTTTAGACGATATATCAATATAAAATTGAACATCAGGAGGCAAGATGATACGAATTCTAGTGAGAATTTTCATAATTCTAACGACCGTGGCGTTAATCTTTCCCTTTAGTGGATGCCATGGCACCGATGCGACTTACTCAGAAACCACAGTGGTGACGGATGAACCGGCTGCTAACCGGCCCGCCCAGGACCAGACTCAGGCCCCTCGACTGCAGACCGTTAAAGCGGCGCCCCGCCGCTCAGATGCCGGTCATCTTACGGTGGACAGGAAAATGATTGACTTTGGACTGGTCGAACCACTTGCAGATTTTAATGGTAAATTCACTCTCACCAACGACGGCAACGAAGACCTGATCATTGCCAGCTTGACTGAATCGTGCCAATGCACCGTCGGTAAAATAAAGGTGCCCACTACCTTGAAACCCGGTGAAAGTATTCCTTTGGAAGTCAAGTTCAAGACTCCCGCCGCCGCCGGGCCCGTCTTGCACAACGTTACGGTACACTCTAAACCCCCCGCCCAACCGGAAAAACTCACCGTTTCCGTCACCGCCCTGGTTAAAAAACTCGTCCAAACGCAGCCCGAACTGTTAGAGCTGGAAATGCGCCGCGATGCCCCAGGCGAATATCAAGTGGTGGTAGAAAGCACCGACCAGCAGAGCTTCACCATAGGTGGTTATACCGTCAGCGGCGGCGCCCTCCAGTTGACGTACGATAAAAAGGTAAAAAGTACCAAACATACGCTTACGGTCTCAAAGATGGATTTTGAGAGGCTGCGTCTTACGCCCATTGGATACTTAAATCTCAAAGTCAATCATCCCAAAATAAGCGATGTAATTCTACGTTTTCGGGCTATCTTTCCCTTCTCGGCTTTCCCTCCCACGGGGCGTTTTTATAACCTCGTGCCGGGCCAAAGCCAAGTGGCCGCCATCAGAGTTGTTTCCAACTTCCGGGAAGATTTCCAGCTGGGCGAGATCCACACAGAAAAAGGGCTGGTAAAGATTAAAAGCACCGCCAAAACCACCGACGGTTACAGAATCACGGTTGAAATGACTCCGCCTGCGGATACTAAAAAAGTAATTTTCCGAGACCAGCTTACTATAGAAATAAAGGATCATCCCCAGGAGACCCTTACCGTGGGCTGTTACGGATACTTGAAGCCCACGAAATTACCCTGACGGCCTAATTCACCCCGAAATGTAGAGCCTGATTGAAATGGTTATGAATTAACCTTAGAAAAGTTAATGAGCTCCGAGCCTGATAAAAGCAGATATAATATATTAGAAGTGAAACTCAATGCTCAGTCTAACCCCATAGGCATCCTGATTCTTATTATCACTTCGTCGGCCTTGATAACCTTCTGGCCGATAAGCTGTGCGGATTCAACTTCTTACCCCCCCTCGGCCGATCCTCAAAGTCAAGAAATAACTGATATAGAACCCAAGCTCCTTTCTCCCGTTTCTCCGACCTGGGGCTTTACCTTGTTTCTAACAGGTAATTGGGACGGCCAACTCGGCCCTTGCGGTTGTTCCGAGCGACAACTCGGCGGCATCGACCGACGCACCCATATTCTTAACTCCGCTCCCGCTTCGGGCCGACTTTTGCTTGATGCCGGACCTTTAATTAATAGCGAAGGCCGGCAGGCCCAATTGAAACTTGAAACCTTTCTTCTCAGCCTCCAGCACCTCCAATACGATGCCATCGCCCTTACCGGGCCGGAAATGATCCTTTTGCAGGAAAATCTCCCTCTGGGTCCCGATGATCGCCCGCCGATTATCGCCACCAATATGCCCCCGGAAGTTCGATTGGAATTTGCCGCCGTGGCTTATCTCGAAAAAAACCTCCGCCGAGGCGGCGAAAATCTAGATTGTCTGATATTGGCCTTGCCCGATCCGCAAAGCATGGTAGGCCGTTGGAGCAGCCAAAAACTCCAACTGCAGGATCCGGTATCTTCTGTTATAGAAATCCTCACTGCTTTGAATATTGATCCCCATCAGTCCCATAATGATAAATTCGTCATCGTCATGCTTCCGGATGATAACGAATTTTTAGTGCAACAGATAAAACAAATACCGGCTTTAGATCTGCTGGTGAGGGCAGGCTACGGCGATATGCCTGAGCTGATCGAGAACTCCGACAATACCCCCCCCGTCGTAACTACCGGAAAATTAGGTAAATATGTCACGAAAATCGAGCTTCCCATTAGCTCCTCTGCCGATGTTAAAAAAGCTCAATTTGAGCCTATCCCCATCGAGGAAGATTTCCCTCAAGATCCCAAAATCATCGAATTTTTTAACAATTATCAGACATCCCTGAAAATTGAAAACCTCATCGACAGTCCCTACCTGCCTCGCCAGGCCTTGGATGACGACAATACTTTTACCGGCAGCCTGGCCTGTGCCGATTGCCATGCGGATGTTTATCTCATCTGGAACAACTTCGGGCACGCCCATGCCATGGAAACTCTCATAAATGAAAATCGCCAATATGACCCCGAGTGCGTCAAATGCCATACCATAGCCATGGAGTATGAAATTGGCTATCGGTCTATGGAAAAAACTCCTCATTTAGCTGACGTCGGTTGTGAAATGTGCCACGGACCTGGTTTGAAGCATCGCATAAATACATATACTATGTACCAAGAACAATTTTTCACCTGTGAAAAGTGCCATACCCACGAAAACAGTCCTAATTTCGAAGGACAACGAGAAGAATATTTCCAGAAAATCAGACATTGGCAGGAACCCCGGATATACTGGAAGTAGCTCAGAATCGTTAAATTGGGCCGACCATATCGCCCGATCTTGAATTAACCTTAAAAACTCACTTCCTACCTGACCTATCGTAGAATAAATCTTATTGGACCTTAATTAAGTCTATTCCAATTATATCTGGGCCTACCATTTGGCTTGGACCTTCTTGCTTATATAAAAAGCCCTTGAGTGTAGCTTTTACAGGGATTTACAGCTTCAGACGGCCCTTCAATACGTCGATACGATTAAGCCGAATAAAACGATTTTCAGGGATAGATAAATAATAGTAATTTGCTGTCGAACGATGGAACCGCATGCAAATTCATTGGTCTAATATATCAAAATGCGAGGTAAGGGTCTCGTTTGAAAGTGAATTAGAAATACTTAAGTAATGGATTTAATAGTGGTTAACTATACCTTAGCTGGGCAATTAACCACGATTTTAGGTCTGTAATCGTGGTTCATCCATGAACATGAGGTATTAGCTCAAATGATTAAATGGATCTGGTATGGAAACGCGGCGGTTTTGTTGGCTGCGATCCTGATCCTTATTATCGGACTTCCCCATTTGCTGGCCCGGGAACCTCGGGATTCTGTATTGCAGGAAGACCCAACCGGGGGAAAATCTTCTGGGCCTTCCACTTCAAGCATCGGCGGGGATAGGCAGACAAAAGCCGAGTCTCCCTTGGTTAAAATCGCCCGAAAATACTCTGAACGCTGGAAACCACCGGTTGGATCTGTTCAGGTTTCCCTAAAGCCGAAAGAAATTGTAGATACCCGCGCTCGATGGCGCGTGGACAACAGCCCCTGGCAGGTTAATAACGCTATCATTGAAAATCTCCCTCAAGGTAAACATACCATATCCTTTTACGCGGTTAACGACTGGATTAAACCTGAAGACATTACCGTTAACGTCTTTCGGCGAAAGACCTCAACCGCCAAAGGAATCTATAAGATTGTGGAATGCGGGTCATTAAAGGTCATTATCGAGCCTCCGCAGGTTCGGGACCTACAGGCCCAATGGCAGGTCGATAATGACCCCTGGCAGGAAAGCGGCGCCACCGTTAGCGGAGTTTTGGCAGGAAAACATACAGTTAGATTTAAGGCTGTTCCGGATTGGAACGCACCCTCTCCCGTGAGTGTTAATATCGCTCATGAACAGACCACCGAGGCTTCCGGAACATATGTAGTCAAACCGGTCGGTTCGCTTAAAGTCACCCTCGGCCCTCAACCGGTTTTAGACGCCAAAGCTCAATGGCAGTTGGATAACGGCACCTGGCAGGATAGCGACGCCATCCTCAATAAAATCCCCACCGGCCTCCATCAGGTCCGGTTCAATACCATTGCCGATTGGTGGACGCCTGATCCGGTCCAGGTGACCATCGACCAGGATCAGACCGCAGAGGCCTCGGGAACCTACACACCCAAAGTTTATGGTTCGATCAGAGTGAATATTGGTCCGCCGCAAGTGCTTGAAGCCGGAGCTCAATGGCGCGTGGATGGCAAAGCTTGGCAGGCCAGCGGCGATATCGATGATAAAGTCCTGGTGGGTGAGTCCCATTCGGTTGAATTTAAGGCCGTTAACGGCTGGGACCAGGTATATCCGGTCAATGCGGAAGTGGCAGAAGACCACATTACCGAAGTCGCCGCTATATATGTCGAGTCAAAACCGCCCGCGCCCACCGGCTTGTCGATTCAGGGTACCTTTGCTTATGAAAGTAAATACTTAGGTCAGGCCTGGATCAAATTGGCAACAGAAAAAAGAGCCAAGCTGTACTTCGTGGGCGAAAAGGTGGGTGAATATATGATCGAAAGCATTACCAAAGGCACGGTCAATTTTACGAGAAGAGGTTTTAAATATGCCCTGAGTGTGCCTAAACCCAAACCCGGCGCCGTCTCGAATATCCCGCCGAGAAACGTAGATGAGAAAAAACAAGAAGAACCTCCCGATAGACCCCCGACCGGAAGACCAGGAAGAATCAGGTAGATTGTGTTTGTCAAAAAGAAAAAAACAGGTTTTTTATTTGACGACCAGCTGCCAGGCATCCTGCATATTTGATCGGTGAAAATTAAAAGTGAATAGAGCGGTTTGAAGCTCACGATTGAGTGAAAGTCGATAGGAAACTTCAACCGCGGCGGTGGCTTGCCGGAGATTGTCATCCAAGGAAACGGCAATCTCCTGGGCGTCCCAGTGCTCCAGGATCATGGTCGAAGCCCGCGGTCCAATGAGCCGTACCGCCGCCTCCGCCCCGGATAGTTGAAGTTCTTTGGCGTTAATCAATCCTTCGAGCCGGGGATAGTTGTAGGTCGCCAACGCCACCAGAATTTCGTCGGTCAAGCGGCTGAGGATTCTGCTTTGCCGTCTGATCTCTTCGGATTGATCGGCGGCGGCTTCTGTTGGCGGGCTCGGCGGCGCCGGGGCGGTACTCTGCGGCCCGCTGCAGGAACCAAAGAAAAATGCAAGCAGCATTATTAAAAAAGTTAAGATTAACTTAATAAACCATAACCAAACCTCCTTATTTTTGGAGTGGCTAAGAAAATGATTAACCATGAACATCATAATAACCTAAATCCGCCGCATAAATCAAGCCCCAAAGCTTGCCTTTCGGTAATGCAAAAAATTGCCTCGTCTTCGTTTTTGCAACGATGGGGCTGGACCGCAGGAATTCTGGGTTGCTTTCTCATAGCAGTCGTTGCCCTGTGGCATGTCACTGTCAGCCGGGCTGCTCCTGACGGCCCCTCGCTTGACGGCACCGAATCGGCTGTTAATAACCAGTTGGGCCATAACCAGACGGCTCAAAAAGAACCAGACGTGCCGCTCTCGGAACTGGTGGCGCAAATCCAGGAATTAATAACAGTATTGAAAGAAAATGATACTCCCGCCTATTTAACTGCCCAGGAACCGGTCAGGCCCGAAAATCAACCAAGCACTGCTACAGAGCCGTCACCTGAGGAACATTTTTCCCGCCCCAACGTCGCCGCGAGAAAAAATTATGACGTTGAAAATAATGTTTTCCCCCAGTCAAAAAATGACTCTCAAACCCTCGAACGAAAAAATAACGAGAGAACAAATGCCGACCAGCAGCAAAAAATCAAAGACCCGAATGAAACCGTCGATCAGCAAAAGAAAACCGCTGAGGACGTCGAAATACCGGATAATTTAACCGACGAAGAGCGTAAGTTATTCGAGTTGTTTGAGAGATATGCCGCCGCCGTAGAGGAGGATCCCGATTCCGCCGAAGCCCTCGAATTATCCAGACAGCTCGATGTCGCCTTTGAGGAATTTGAAAAAAGAATGGTGAGCGATCCCAATATCTCGCTGGAGAAACCGCCTTCGAATAAAATAGATGCAAAAACGCAGAAAACGAAAACCGCAGAACCCCCCGTCCGGCAGCAAGAAACTGGGGAAAATATAGCCCCCCCTGTTACAAAACAGCAGGCAACAAAAACGGTTACGCCTCCCGTAAAACAGCAAGCTGAGGCTAAAAACATTACTCCTCCCGTAAAACAACAACAGGAAGCTAAAACCCTTACTCCACCGGTCAAACAACAAACGGCAACTGAAACCGTTATCCCCCCTCTCAAGCAACAAGCAGCAGCTAAAACAATTACACCCCCCGTTAATCAACAAGCGGCAACAAAAACTATAACTCCCCCAACCGAACAACAGCAAGCAGCCCAAACCAAAAGAGACCTCGATAGGCAGGTTGTTGCAGCCGGAGCCCAAAAACCTCCGGTCATTGAGGACATAGTGGCGAAAACCACTCAACCTCCGGTCGAAATCGCTAGTAGTCCGGCCGAAGTCCCCAAACCGATACCCAGCCCCAATGACATTGTTCAAATTACCGTTGAAGATTTTCAACTCGATATCGAAATGCTTATCGAACTAATTGGTAAAGAATTCGAACTGAACTTCATTTATCATGACGAGACAGGAGTTGCCGGAAAGGTCCGCTTTCAGCAGTACGGCGAGGTTCAAAGGCGCGACCTGCTGCCCCTGCTCGAATCGCTGCTGCAGTTCAAAAACTACACGATGGTGCGGGATGGTTCCGTCATCCATATCGTCCAGCGTAACCTGGTCGATAGACAAACCGAACCTCTGTTGGCCATCGGCACCGAAATGCCGGAAATTACCCCGGGGGATGCGGTCCTCACCCAGATTATTGAAATCAGAAATACCAGCGTCAGCAACTTGTTGAGTCTGTTAAGCAGATTTGTCTCCAATCCGCAGTCCCTTATCCAGATACCGAATACCAATCATATTATCATCACCGAGTTTGCCAAGCGGATGCCGCGTTTGCTGGAAATAATCAAATTGAGCGATCAAGACGGACCCCCCCGAAAACTGGAGGCCCTGACGGTCAAATATATCACCACCCAGCAGGCGATCGCCTTTATTCGAAACCTCCTCAATGAACTTGACTCCACTACTCCCGATCAACCGGCCCAACCGCCTCAACCGTCCGACCGGGGCAGACCTCAGCCCACACAACCCACTACCACACCTGTGGCTGCTGCCAGAGGAATATCTTTTTATGAAGATACCAGAACCGGACGCATCTTCGTCATCGGTACCGACGATCAAATTGAACAGGTCAAGAGCCTTTTGGAAATAATCGATATCGAACAGTTGGGGGCCGATATTAAATTGGTATCCCTGCCCGTAGTTCATATTGCGGCCCGGGACGCCATCACGCAGGTAAATGCCCTGCTTCGATCCATAAACGAGCTGCGCGGCGCCGGCGCCTCCACTACAACCACCACTCCCCCAACTCTACCACAAGATCCGCGGCAACGGCAGGCGAATCCCCCTCAGCCCCAATCGGCGGGAACTGTCGGCTTAACCAAAGTAACCGACAAAGGACCCTTTATGCACGAGCAGGAAAGGCTCAATCGTATTTTTGTCGTGGGCCTCGATGAACAAATAGATCAAATTAAAGAACTGCTGGCCCTGCTCGATGTACCGGCAGGTCCGGAGATAAAACTGGATGTCCTGTATGTTAAAAATGTGCCCGTCCAGGAAGTCCTTCAACAAATTAATGAATTGGTAAAGGCGCTAAACGAAAAAGGCGGTTCCACCGCACCTGATTCGGGCCAGCCCCCCCAAAATCTCCCTCGAAACCAACTTCCCCCCGGAACTCCGCCTAGACAGGCAACTTCCGCCCAACCGTCCACCGGTATTGAATCCCAGGGGGCGTTTATCCTGTCCGATGAGAAGAACCTTCGCTTTCTGGTGGTCGGCTCTGATGAGCAGATCAATCAGATCAAGGAACTGTTGGCCCTGCTCGACGTCGTCGAGGGGCCGGAGATAAAACTGGTCCCTTTGCCGGTCCGGAATGTGCCCATTGCGGAAATCAAAGGTCAAATTGATGAATTGCTCAAGGCCCTTAACGAAACCGGGGCCTCCGCCGCGCCCGCCGGAGGCCAGCCCCCGGCAAATCCGTCTCGAGGCGATGTGCCGGCGCGACCCTCTGTTGGAACCTCTCAACCCGCCCAGGCCGGTGGGGGCGGCTCTCAAGGGCCCTATATCTTTACGGATGAAAGAAATGCGCGATTACTGGTGGTCGGCTCCGACGCCCAGATCGACCAGATCAAGGAATTATTGGCCCTTTTGGACGTGGTCGAAGGTCCCCAAATCAGACTCGAAATCATGCATGTATATAATGTGCCCGCCCGAGAGGTGGTCGGGCAGATTCTGGAATTACTCAAGGCCCTTAATGAAACCGGCGTCGCTGCCGCGTCAGCAGGTTCCACCAGCGGCCAGCCCGCCCCAATCCGACCAACGGGGCAAACTCGTGTCTCGGACACCCCGCCCGCCCAAACCGGCACAATTGCCTCCCAGGTACCGGTTATTATCTCCGATGAAAGAAACGCACGTCTGTTGGTGGTCGGTTCCGACTCCCAGATTGAACAGGTCAAGGAACTTTTAACCTTACTGGACGTGGTCGAAGGCCCGGAAATAAAATTGGTACCCCTGCGGGTATATAACGTACCGGCCTCGGAGCTTAAAGGCCAGATCGAAGAACTGCTCCAAGCCCTCAACGAAACTACTACCACCGCCACCGCTACCAGCGCTTCTGAGGTCCAAACCCAAATAAGAAGCGGAACTAACGTCCCTCAGAGAAGCCTTCCGACAGGTGGATTGCCCGGCGCCCAGGCCTCCAGAGCCGCGCCCACCGGCCCTTATATCTTTGCCGATGAACGAAACGCACGATTATTGATTGTCGGCTCCGATGCTCAAATCGAACAGGTCAAGGAATTATTGGCTTTACTGGACGTGGTTGAGGGGCCGGAAATAAAATTAGTCACTTTACGCGTCCGGTATGTGCCGATCCCGGATGTTGTCGATCAGATCCGGGATTTGCTCGACGCCCTGAATAAGAGTATTACCAGTTCGACCACGACCGCCGATATGCGATCCGCCGGCAGTATTCCAACCGGGCTGCCCCAGAGTACACTACCGCCCACCAGAGTTCCCGGCGCCCAAACCGCCCAGGCTGGACCTACCGGAACCTACATCTTCCCCGACGAAAGAAATATGCGGCTGCTGGTGGTCGGTTCTGAGGATCAGATCAATCAGGTTAAAGAATTATTGGCCTTATTAGACGTGGTTGAAGGCCCGGAGATCAAATTGGAGGTTCTCCGCGTCCAGCATGTGCCTATCCCTGACATCCAGCAGCAGTTGCAGGACCTGCTGGAGGTACTTAATGAGACTGTTTCATCCTCCGCCTCCACTATCGGACCTGCCGGTATCCCAACGGCCGCCAGAAGCAGCGCCCAACCTGCCATGCAAACTCCCCAGGCAAGCGGGGCGTTTAGCGGCCAGTTGGGCTCAAACATACCTCAAGTCCCATATATCTTTGGCGATGAAAGGAACTTACGTCTGCTGGTGGTCGGTTCTGAAGATCAAATCCAACAGGTCAGAGAGCTGCTAACCTTGTTGGACGTCGTCGAGGGACCGGAAATCAAACTCATCGATGTCCGCATCCAACATGTCTGGGCCGACGAAATAGCCCAGCAATTGAACGAATTATTGCTGGCCCTTAACGAGCGAGAGTTGCCTACCACCTTCACCGGTCAAAGCTCCTCTTCGGGTTTTGGCGGCCGCTCTACCGCAGGCGCCGATCTTTTTCCCGGCGAAACCGGTCGTGGTATCGGCAGAGAAGGTCAAACGGAAAGGACTTCCCAGTCATTGATCAATCAGCCGGGTAAAGTAGGACCCACAGGTGCGTTTTTACTGGTGGACGCCAAAACCAACCGCTTGCTGATCGTCGGCTCCCAGGAGCAGATCGACCAGATCATTGAATTGCTCGTTGTACTCGATGTACCCCCAAATGAACGCAACAAATTGAATCTCTGGATCTATCCGGCACAATATGTAGAGGTAACTGAGATTGAAAGAATACTCAATCAACTGGGCTTGACCCAGACCTCCGAACAGGCTCCTTATCGGGAAAGGATCGGAGAAGGCACCCTGCCTGCCGCTGGAACCAGTCAAATCATTCAATCCGAACCCGCTGCCGGAGCCGCCGAACCAATCGGGACACTCGTTGCCGGCCCAGAAGGCCAGACCGTCACCGGCGGACCGCAGGAACCTGAAATCCGCATTGCCATCCAGGAAACCACCAATCGGATTTTTATCCTTGCTACGGAGTATCAATTATTAGACATCAAAGAGATCATCAGTCAAGTGGACATCGATCAGGGAGAGCTCCTCGGCGCCGCCCAAATCTATTACCTGGAAAATCAGGAACCCACTGAAGTAAAGAATATGCTAGACGAGTTATTTGAAGCGGAAAGGGAAATCCAGGGCGTCGATCAGACGGTTCACATCCCGGGAAAGCCGGGAGCGCCCATAATTGTCGCCTTTGACAAGGCCTATGCCATTGCCGTCCAGGCCTCAAAAAAGGACCAGGAGAAGATCAAGGCCCTTATAGAGATACTCGATAAACGGCCGGCCCAGGTCCTCGTTGAAGCTGTCCTGGTCCAGGTCAGCGCTTCTGAATCACTTAAACTAGGAATTGGTTTGCAACAAAAATGGGACGTGGGCGGCCTGCGCAGCGGCACCCGTACTCTCTCTGGTATCTCACCTTTCGGCTTTGCCCCTGCCCTCAGCGCCAGCGGTATTGTCTCCGGTGAAGGTGCGGTCCTGGCCTTCTTTGATGATGATCTGGTCTTTGCCACCCTGGAAGCTATGCAAGATCAGTCCGACACCAAAATCGTTTCCAAACCCCGTATCCTGGTCAACGACAATGAAGTAGGCACCATCGTCAGCCAGCGACAAGAGCCCAAAACCAAATTCACCATAGCGGGTGCGGGCATGACCCCCGTTCCGGTCGTGGAATTCGCCGGCTATGAAGATGCCGGCACCACCCTGACGATCACCCCCCACATCAGCGAGGGCGACTT
>Ga0111186_1067_pt1 | contig 17219 bp, 17 predicted proteins | sample DeeMarSWOR324_28_FD_80243 | JGI IMG/M metagenome (GOLD analysis project Ga0111186, IMG submission 80243) | Phycisphaerae bacterium SM23_30 | reverse complement strand
AAGAAGCCTCTGGATGCGATGAGTCCGGAAGAGAGTAATTTTGCGGAGGCGGAAGACGCGGGCGGGTTATTAACGGGGGTGGAGTTGGATGAACAAGCGGTGCAATCGCAGCAGATGCTGGAACAGATCAGGGAGATGGTCAAAGAATCGCCCGAAAGGGTGGCCAGATTGGTAGGCAAGTGGATAGTACAGAAAGATTGATAGGTTATGGCGGAAGAGATACAGACAATATCAGGGCTTCGTAAGGCGGCGATAATTCTGATTTCGATGGGCCAGGAATTCGCCTCCGAGGTGCTGGGACATCTGGAGAACGAACATATCGAGGAGGTAAGCCGCGAGATTGCGGAATTGGAGAATATTGGCTCCGCGGAACAGGATGCAATTCTGAGCGAGTTTTATAATCTGGCGATAGCCCAGCGTTACCTGGAACAGGGGGGATTGAATTACGCCCAGGCGCTTTTGGAAAAGAGTCTTCCGCCGGAGCAGGCGACGGGGATACTGAAACAAGTGACGCAGACGATCCAGCAGACGCCCTTTAAGTTTCTACAGAAGGCGGAAGCGGAAAATGTGCTGACGTTTATTCAGGAGGAACATCCTCAAACGATAGCGTTAATCCTGGCGTATATGGCGGAGCAACGGGCGGCGGAGATACTGACGGGTCTGCCGCAACAGAAGCAGGTGGAGGTGGTCAAACGGATAGCCTCGATGGACCAAACCAACCCGGAAGTGATCAAAGAAGTTGAGATAGGCCTAGAAGGCCGATTGAGTGATATTGTCTCGCAGACCTTCGACAAAGCGGGCGGCATCCAGGCGGCGGCGGGCATCTTGAACCTGGCGGACCGCTCGACCGAAAAAGGGATACTGGAGAGTCTGGAGACGGACGATCCGGACCTGGTGGAACAGATCCGCCGACTGATGTTCGTCTTTGAAGATATTATGCTGGTGAGCGATAAGGGGATTCAATCGGTGTTGAAGGAGATTGATAACGATGAACTGGCCCTGGCCCTGAAGACGGCCAGCGACGAGCTGAAACAAAAGATATTTGGCAACATGTCGGAACGAGCGGCCCAATTGATCAAAGAAGATATGGAATATATGGGCCCGGTGCGGTTGAGCGACGTGGAAGCGGCGCAGCAAAAGATAGTGGATGTGGTGCGGCGTCTGGAAGACGCCGGCGAGATTTTTATATCGGGGCGTGGGGGTGAATCTGAGTTGGTGGTGTAAGAATTAGATGGTAAGTACAGGTAAATTTGTGATGTAGTGATTTGAAAGGTTAGCATAGTACATGCTGCTTAAGTCAACAGAATTTATGGAGAACGCCGCTCCGAAGAAGTTGTTCAACCTCAGCGACATAGCGGCGGAGGGCGAAGCGATTTTAGATAGGGCGCGCCGTCAGGGGCAAGAGGTTCTGGCCCAAGCACAGCTGCAAGCTGAGCAAATACGTCAACAGGCCCAGGAGCAAGGATATCGGATGGGTTACGATAAAGGCATGCAAGAAGGTCGGGAAAAGGGTTTGGAGCAGGCGCTGCGAGAAGGACGGGAGGAGTTTAGCCAGAACAGCGATGCTTTAATCAATACCTTCAACCATTTTTGTGAGAATTTTGAGCAGTTAAGAGACAGGCTGCTTTTTGAGGCGGAACAAAATACGGTGGCGCTGGCGACGGCGATTGCAGAGAAGATAGTGAAAAAGAGGGGGCGCAAGGAGCCGCAAGTGACGGAAGAGAATGTAAAGGCCGCCCTTGAGTTAGTCACCAAAACTACTGATGTTGTGGTTAAGGTCAATCCCCGGGACATCGAACATCTCAAAAGGATCAAGGGCGACGACAATATATTGAGCCAATATAACCGTATTCGTTTCGAGGCCGATGAGGCTGTCGAACAAGGAGGTTGTGAGCTTTTAACGGGGCAGGGCAAAGTGGACGGACAATTAGCTACTCAGATGGAGCGCATAGCTGATGAACTATTGACAAATAGAGCAAAGAAGCGAATGAGCGGAGATTCTCCGCTGAGCCCCGAATGACAAGTAGAAGTTATAGGTCCCAGCAAAGGGCCCAAGATGACAAACAGAACAAAGAATTATTGACTGAAAATAAATTATGAAACCGAAGATGGGACAGGATAATTTTAAGCAGAGGTTGGCGGCTCTGGAACGAGTGCAATCCTTTGAGATAGAGGGGCGCATAGCGGGCCTTACGGGTTTGACGGTGGAGGCGGCAGATTTTTCGGTACCGGTGGGGGCTCAATGTGAGATTATTACCCGCAACGGCGTCGTAATAGCAGCCGAAGCGATTGGTTTTCGCAGTAATGTTTCGGTGTTGATGCCGCTGGGGGAGATGAGCGGGATTGCTCGAGGGGATAAGGTTCGCTGTTTGAGGACGCATAGTTCGGTGATGATCGGCGCGCAGCTACTGGGACGGGTAATCAACGGTGAAGGCAAACCCATAGACGGTAAAGGGCCTATTCTTTGTCAGGTTCGGCGAAGGGTTGATTCTGAAGGTTTGGCCCCTCTAAAAAGGATACGAATTCATAGACCCATCGGCACCGGCGTCCGAGCGATCGATGCGATTACAACCTGCGGTCGAGGCCAGCGAATGGGCATTTTCAGCGGTCCCGGGGTTGGTAAAAGCGTGCTGCTGGGGATGATCGCGCGATATACCGCGGCTGATATAACTGTGATCGGGCTGGTAGGAGAGAGAGGTCGGGAAGTTAGAGAATTTATTGAAAAAGACCTGGGTTGCGAAGGGCTAAAACGATCGGTGGTGGTGGTAAGCACCTCGGATGAGCCGGCGCCGCGGCGGGTGAAGGCGGGTTTTGTGGCGGCGACGATAGCGGAATACTTCCGGGATCAGGGTAAGGATGTTTTGTTGTTGATGGATTCGGTGACGCGAATAGCGATGGCCCAAAGACAGATTGGTCTGGCGATGGGGGAGCCGCCGGCGACCAAAGGATTTACCCCCAGTGTTTTTGCGCTGCTGCCGAAGTTGATAGAGCGTTGCGGATTGAGTCGGCAGGGCAGCATCACCGGGTTTTTTACGGTTTTAGTGGAAGGAGACGATCTGAGCGAACCGATTTCAGATGCGATGCGGGGAATACTCGACGGGCATCTATGGTTGGCGCGGGAGTTGGCCAACCGGGGCCATTATCCGGCGATCGACGTGGTGGAAAGCATCAGCCGGGTTATGCCGGAGGTGACGGAAAAAGATCATCTGAACCAGGCGCGGAAGATCATCCGATTGATCGCTCTCTATCGCGACATTGAAGACCTGGTCAACATCGGCGCCTATGCGATGGGGACCAACGAAGAGCTGGATCTGGCCGTTCAGGCACAAGGCGCCATCAACCAGTTTTTACAACAAGCGATTGAAGAAGAAGTGACCTACGATCAAGCCTTACACGAACTAAAAGATTTGTCGAAAACTCTTATTCCGGCCCGGGCAAACACCAGCGGCGTTAACCGGGAGAACAAACAACCAACGAAGAACCGACCAAAACAGCCCATCCTGGGTATGGAAAGGATGATGGCGGGATTATAAAGGCAGAGCGATGAAGAAATTTAACTTTCGATTAGAAAACCTGCTTAAGTTGCGACGGCAACAAGAAGATCTGAAAAAACAAGTAGTAGGTACGTTGTTAGGACAGGTTCATGAACAACAGCGGCAAAGTTTGGAGATGGCGGCGGCCATCCAAAAAGAAGGAGCAGAGCTCAAGAGGCAATACCAAAAAGGTAAAGTTGATCTGGACTGGGTGGGCCACTATCGTCTCTACGTGACCCACCTGCATAATGTCATCCAACAACGGATAAAGAGAGTGGCGGAGATACAAGTGATATTGAAAGCCGCGCGACAGGAATTGGTGGAAGCGTCCAGGCAGACCAAGATTTTAGAAAAGCTGAGAGAAAGACGAAAAAAATGTTACGACCGCCAATTACGCCGGAATGAAGCCCAGCAGCAGGATGAGATTAGCATTGGTGCTTATTTGCGTCGCGACCGCTCGGCATAGGAAATACAACCATGAGATAACGGTAATGGTTAAGTTGATTTTTATAATACTGATTACGGTGCTGCTGGTGCATAGTCTGGCCATTTTGGGATTGTTCGGGTATGGGGCGGCGACGGGACACTTCGATGCTGAGAAGCGAGAGCAGTATTTAGCGACTTGGCGGGGGGAGAAGCTGGTGCCGGAACCCGAAGAAAAGGAAACCGTGACAGAAGCGGAGGCGCCGCAGGAATCAGGGGCCCGCATAGCGTTGCTGGAGGTGCAACGGGAAATCATCACCCGGGAGACACAGCGCGACATCCAGCTTTTGCGTTCCAGGCAAGAGACTTTGACGATGGAACGAGAAAAGCTGGCCGAGGATATCCAGGCGCTGCAAGAGAGAGAAGTGTCCTTTCAAAAAATGGTGGACGAATACAATCAAAAGGCCCAGGAAGAAGGCTTTCGCAAGGCCCTGAAGAATTACTCTCAGATGAAGCCCAAAATGGTCAAAGACGACTTTATGCAGATGGAGGATGCCGATGTGGTGCGTTACCTGGGGGAGATGAAATCCGAGGTGGCCACTAAAATTCTGGAACAATTTAAGACGGAACAAGAGCAACAAAAACGTCTGGCGGTTATGAGTCTTCTGGAAGAGTACCGAGTAGTCAAGCTTGACAGGAACGATCAAGGCAAAATAAGGTGAATCCGGTAAAAAACATCATGGCGGAAGCGGCCAGTTGGGATAGGTTTGATGATACGAGGGCCCTGGCCCAATCGGAGGGGGAGTTTGGTCGGTTTTTCGAGACGGCGCGACTTGATATAGCGGAACCGGTTAAGGGGTGGAGAGGGCAGAGGTATCAAGATAGTCAAGATCGGCTGGAGAAGGTGGATTGCGATCAACCCAAGCCGGTTCAAGAGGCGTGTGAAATCCCTCGACCAGAAGCTATAGAACCACAAGAAGATTTGGAACAAGATCGAAATCCGATGTCCGAGCCGGAAGTTGAGGAAAGCAATAATGAACCGCCCGTAGAACAAGCAGAATCTGAAGATAACGCAGAGTCAAATGTTCGGCAAAGCACCGAGGAAGCAAAGGTCGTAACGGTTGAAGCGCCGGTTGCGCTTTCGAAGGATTCCGAAACGGTTCCGATGGCGGCGAATAATGTAATTACGAAGGAGCAAGCAGGGCCACAGACCGGTCAATCCGATGACGCGGCGGGATGCAGCAGCAAGGGCCAAAACCAACCGAAGAACCTACAAAATCCGCTGCAGATAACTGAATTAAAGGCCAATGTTCAAAACCAAGAATCGTCCGAGTTGATCAACCAGCCGAAACAGGCGAACGACGAAAACGTCAAACCGGAAAAACCTGGTCTAAATACAAAGGTAGAGCTGCAGGTTCAAAGTTCAAAATTGCCGGCATTGAATTCGGAGAAGGAAGTGAAAGGCAGCGATGGAAAATTAATGGCGGAAGGCAGCAAGATAGACAGGGTGGAGGTAAGAACAGAAGGACCTCAGAAATCTGAGGAAGGCACCGATCAAAAAACTAACATAAAAGCTCAGGGTAATAGTCCTTCAGAGAGCCAGACTACTAATTACAATCATGAAGAATCGTTTAATAACGATAGAGAAGCCCGGCAAAAAGCCCAGCGGATAGTTACTATACAACCACCCGCAGAAAGGGCGGAATCGGGGGCAGCGGTGACTTTCTCCGGGCGGATTACGCAGGAAGAAGGCAAGACGGATCAGGGGTGGTCGGGAAATACTCTTGTGGACCCAGGCAAAAGCGTCGTCTCGGAAAAGGCTGCCAATCCAAATAGTCTGAACACTATATTAAACCTCGGAAAGCCGGTGACGGCCGGTTCAACGGAGATGCAGGAGAACGTTGATCGGATCGTTAAAGCGGCCAAGGCATCGGTGAATAATGGTTCGGCAAGGATACAGATTCGACTGGAGCCGCCGGACCTGGGCTATCTGCGGGTGGAAATTAAACAGAGCAGCAACGGCTGGCATCTGCTATTGCAGGCCACCAATGTCAAGGCACAGCAATTATTGCAACAAAACAGTTCGGAACTGCAAGCGGCGCTGGAGAGTCATGGAATCCAAACCCGCCAGATTGAGGTGCAACTTCGATTGGATCTGAGCGATGATTACTCGCCCGGAGAAGATCAGGAGGCCTATCAGCAACAGTCATCATCAGAGCATACGGAATCGTACGATCAGTTTAACGGCGATGGCTCTGGGCAGGGAAGCCCAGAGCCGTCGTCGGCAGAAGAGGGCAATGAGCAGAACCCTCCTACGGCGGTGATAGAAACAACGACGAATAAACAATGGCAGGCATTAGAATTTGGTCGGTTGGACGTACAGGTTTGAAGAAAGGTGAGTGCTGGTTAGTGGATAGTTAAACCGCGCGAGGTTTTGTCCCACGCAACAAGGAATTGTGGTTATTCGCTGCCCTCAGAATGACAACTGAGCACAAGATGATAAAAGTGAGATTTTAAGGAGTATAACGATGAGTTCGGTTGGCTCGATAGAGGGAGGCAATACGATTTTTAACGTCGCCGACAAGAGCGCCCAGGCGCTTAATTCGGAAGACTTTTTGAAGATATTGGTCACGGAGCTGACCAATCAGGATCCGTTTGAGCCAATGAAGAATCAAGACCTGCTGGCCCAGATCGCCAGCATCCAACAGTTGGAGTCGTCGCAGACCATGACGGAGACTTTGACCGACGTAGGAGATCGTTTTGACGGATTGGTTAGGCAACTGGGCACATTCCTGGAGCGGGAACAACTTCAATCAGCGGCCCAAATGATAGGCCAATTTGTAGCGGGCACCACTCCCGGTGGTCAGGCGGCGTTGGGTAAAGTAGTGGCGGTCAATATCAGCCAGGACCAGATTATGCTGGAATTGGATACGGGCGAGCTTATCGGTCTGGACGATATGACGCGGTTGGGGGGCAACAACAGCAACAATATTGTGGGGTCTTTGGTGATGGCGCCGGACGTTTCAGGGGAGGGGATCGTGGTGGGGATCGTGGAATCGCTGGAAGTGAACGGCATCGAGGTAACGCTTCAACTGGCATCGGGGGAGGTAATAGACATGAGCCAAGCGACGGTAATCACGGCTGATACGGCAGGAGTTCTATTGGGCCGATTTGTAGAGGGGGCGGGGGGGGCTCAGGGTTTTGTAAATAGCTATCGCATAGACGGAGCAGGCATCGAAGGGGTGACTTTAATATTAGACGACGCAGAATTACCCCTAACGGAAGTACAGAAAATCAGAAACACACAGGGATAAGGCAATTATGCGGAGGTAGAGACCATGGGTTTGACTTCATCATTGTTTGCGGGTTTGTCGGGGATGAAGACGAATGAGTTTGCAATGGACGTTATCGGACATAACATCGCCAACGTGAACACGCGGGGCTTTAAGTCTTCCAAGGCGACTTTTCAATCGCAGTTTTCCACCACTTTCAGTTTTGGTTCGGCGCCGACGGGTAGCTACGGCGGCACGAACCCGATGCAGGTGGGCACCGGGGCAATGGTAGGGGGGGTGTTTAAGGATTTCAGCGGGGGGGCGCCGGAGACGACCGGAGTCAAGAACGATTTGGCGATTCAGGGTCAGGGGCTGTTTATCATAGAAAAAGGAGACGGTTCCCAGGTCTATACCCGTGACGGGAGTTTTCAGTTCAATTCAGAGAATTACCTGATCAACGCGGACGGGTTTTTTCTGCAAGGTTATGGCGTCGATAGCAGCTTCAACATTGTAGAAGGGACGTTAAGCCGGCTGCGAATACCGATAGGTGAGATCACCACCGCCTCGGAGACTACGTCGGCGGCCTTTGCGGGCAATTTGAGCGCGGACGGCATAGCGGGGGCCCAGCGGAGCCAGTTGCAAAGTCAGGCGCTGACCAACGGCAGCGGGGGCCCGGCGGCAACGGGAGGTGATTTTTTAATCAACCTTTATGACGGCACCACCCAATTGTTCGAGGCGGGCAATATTATCAGCCTCTCCAAGGCTAATAAAGGCGGGGCGGACCTTCCGGTAGCGGATTTTACGGTAGGGGCCACCACCACTTACGGCGAGTTTGTCGCCTGGCTGGAAGACGTGTTGGGCATCAATACTTCCAGTGATCTACTCGATCTAACCGGCAGCGGAGTACCCGATCCGGGCGTGACCATAAACGCCGACGGAAGTATAAATGTAGTAGGTAATATAGGCGCCAGTAATACCATTACGCTTGACAGCGGAGCGATTACGCTGGTGTTGGGGACGGCTGCCGGACCTCTCTCAGGCAACATACCGTTTCAGTTCAGCGCCACCGTAGCAAATGCCACAGGCGAAAGCATTCGAACATCATTTCGAGCCTATGATACTCTGGGTACTCCCATGGATATTACGCTGACGTTGGCCATGGAGTCCAAAGATAATAATGGAATAACCTGGCGTTATTTTGCGGAAAGTTCCGATGACACCGATGCCGACCGGGTGCTGGGCACAGGGACCATCACTTTTGATGTCACCGGCAACTATATGGAAGGTTCCGACCTGACGATTCTCATCGACCGAACTGATACCGGCGCTTCGACTCCGCAGAGCATAAGTTTGGATTTCAGCCGGATGGACGGCTTCGCCATGTCGGGCGCCATGAGCATTTTTAGTCAGGATGGTTTTGCCGCGGGGACTTTACAGGATTATTCCATCGGCCAGGACGGCATTATTGTGGGATCGTTCGACAACGGTTTGACTCGCCGAATGGGTCAGGTGGTATTGGCCACGTTTAGGAACTATGAAGGTTTAGTGGCCCATGCGGATAATCTCTACGGGTTGGGGCCGAACTCCGGAGCGGCCCTTATCAAAAAGCCCATGGAGTTGGGGGCCGGTTCGATCAGTTCGGCGGCGCTGGAGTTAAGCAACGTGGATCTGAGCAGAGAATTTATCAACTTGATTATAGCCAGTACGGGTTTTTCGGCGTCCTCACGGGTGATTCAGACGAGTGATCGGCTTTTGAATGAGTTAATGATGATGACCCGGTAAAAAGGAATTACTCCAAGCCTCGCGGCAGGGGTGTTTATTCTGCTGTCGCGAGGCTGACTTAAACAATTAAAAACGGATGTATTATGGAGCAGTCGGTTAATTAAACTAGATTACCCCGGGCCTCGCGGCAGGGGTGTTTATTCTGCTGTCGCGAGGCCAACATTAACAATTAAAAATTGATGATTAAAAATGATAGCGGTAACGCGGCTTAACGGTAAGAAGTTTGTGATTAATGCCGAGCAGATACGTTATATCGAGACGACGCCCGACACCATGATCACGATGTTAACGGGAGATAAGGTGGTGGTTAAGGAGTCGATGGAGGAGGTGGTCCGACGGGCGATAGAGTACCAACGACAAAAGCATGCGTTGGGGCAATGACAGGGAGTAAATTGAGCGTTTTTAATGGCCGATAATGATATGGGTTATGTTTTGATAAAAGGAAACAAGAGTTGAGAATGGTCAGACGGAGCGGAGGCGGTTAAAAAATGGATTTGGCAACGATAATAGGTGTATTTGTGGGGGCGAGCCTGGTGGGCTACGCCATTTTTTCGGGGGCGGGCGACCAGGCGGGGGCCTTTATATCACCCAGTTCGGCGATGATAGTTATCGGAGGAGCGATAGCGTCGGTGATGATAAGTACGCCTTTGGCGTTGTTTTTAAAGACGGGCAAGTTTTTTACCAAGGCCCTGTTTCATAAGGAGCATTCCACGCAAAAGCTGATTGATGATCTGGTGGGTTATGCGGAGATTGCCCGCCGCGACGGGATACTTTCGCTGGAGAACGCGACCAAGGAGGCGGAGGATCCCTTTATTATTAAGGGTATTCAGATGGCGGTCGATGGCACCGATCCGGACCTAATCGAGCAGATCATGTATAACGAATTAGAGGCGATAGGGGAGCGCCATGATCGCGGCAAGGGCATTTTTGATTCCATCGGCCGATATGCTCCCGCTTATGGCATGATCGGCACGCTGGTTGGTCTGGTGGTCATGTTGATGAACATGCAGGATCCGGACAAGATTGGTCCCGGCATGGCGTTGGCCCTTTTGACGACATTGTACGGATCGATGTTCGCGAACATGTTTGCGCTGCCGATCGCCGATAAGCTGGGGGCCCGCAACGATGAAGAGCTGTTGTTCAAGACCATTATCATCAAAGGAGTCATGAGCATACAGTCGGGCGATAATCCCCGGATTGTAGAGCAGAAACTCAAGACCTTTCTGCCGCCGGGCATGCGTAAAGAGAATCAGGAAGAGCAAGAATAAAGCGATGGCCCGCAAGAAGAAAGAATCAGGCGGGGGGGGAGCGCCGGAATGGATGGTAACCTTCGGCGACATGATGAGTCTTTTGCTCTGCTTTTTTGTGATTTTAGTGTCCATGAGTGAACTGAAGCAGAATCAAAGATATCAAAAAGCTATGGAATCGATCAAGCGCGCCTTTGGTTACCAAGGCGGGGCAGGTTGGATATCCCGGGACACGCCCCCGGCCAATACGAACCAGCAAGATTTAATGAATTTGATCATGCGTAAGTTTCAGCTCCAGATAGGTAAGAGCTCCGATCAAGGTATCGAAGGTGAAAATCCCAGCGTCAAGACCGTACGCGAAGGATTGGAATTCAGCATCGGCGGTCAGATCAGCTTTGAGATCGGCAAAGCGGAACTTCTGGAGGGCGGCAAAGAGCAATTGAATATTTTTGCCGAAACTATCCGGGGTATGAACACCAAGATTCGCGTGCGCGGCCACACCGCCCTCATACCGCCGGAGCGCTATCAACCCTTTAGAAGTCTGGATGAGCTATCCTACGCCCGAGGGCTAGCTGTCAAGGCACACCTGGTCGGTCAAGGCATCCGCGAAGAGCGGATAACTGTGGAGGCCTGCGGCGATAATGAACCGTTGCGGGTGCAGGCCTATGACGACGCCACCCGCGCTTTAAATGATCGGGCCTCGATTATCGTTACGGAAAGTCTGGTGGATAAATTTACCGGGAAACCGCAAGAAAAGCCTCAAGGCATTATTGATGGTTAAGGAACCATTTAATCAGGACGTAATAAGATGGCAGAACAAAATAACCCAATCGGTATGGAACAGAATCCCAAGCACAAACTGCCTTTAAAGACGATTATAATAATCCTGGGGGTTTTACTGATGGAAGGCAGCACCATTGTTGCGTTTAAGGTATTCAGCAAACCCAGTCCCGCGGAAGGAAGCAGTCCGATAGAAGGGACGGCCGAGACGCCCGCCAAGGATGAAGCGGAGATTGCCTTGGCGGAAAAATTCTCGGTTGATAATCACATGGCCGGCAGAACCACGCTGGTGGTTACTATGGATGTCTCCATCAAAGTGAAAAAGATCAAGGAGGATGATGTCAAAACCCGGGTGGAAGCGAATAAAGCAGAAATCTTAGACAGCATTCGCACGCTGGTGGCGTCGGCGCAACTGGATCAGCTGAAAGAACCGGATAAGCAAGTGATAAAACGTGAAATAAAGACCGCGGTAGAGAAGATAATCGGTAAAGAGCTTATTGAGACGGTTTTGATCACCGACTGGAAGACCTACAGCAGCGGCTATAACAGCTAAACAATTAACTCAACAAAAGAATGGGATAAAAGTGTCGGAAGAAGAAAAACAAGAAGAACAAGAGGCAACTGACGTTGAGGTTTCCGATAGTGAAGTAAAGACAGAAGAGGCTCCGGAACCGGTAGAAGAAGCTCCGGAAACATCGACAGAAGAAACTGAAAGCGTCGCTTACGAAAACGAAGCGGCGGCGGACGAGGGCAGCGTCGAGGCGCCGGAGTTGCCGGATTTCACCAACATGCTCGCCGAGGCGGCGGCCAGCAGCATCGAGTTACTCAATGATGTGGAACTTGATGTTAAGGTTGAGTTGGGACGATCCGAGTTGACGGTGGAACAGGTTCTAAATCTGACGGAAGGCTCCGTGGTGGAACTTGATAAACTGGCGGGCGATCCGGTCGATGTGTTCGTAAATGAGCAACTAGTGGCCCGGGGGGAGATACTTGTGGTGAATGATAATTTTTGCGTTCGTTTGAATGAAATTGTCCCCGGAGTGAGCGAGAGAATGACTCAAGAATAAGCAGCGATCAGCAGGCCGGCGCCGTGGCCGCCGATCAAAACAACTTGATTAATATAAAAAGCTTATAACTGCCGAGAACTAAAAAACGCAGAAGACCCATAAAGCCAGGCATGAGGTACCCATGGTCGATCGTCGTAAAACATTTCACGCGGAAGCAGCAATTTTACTCGGTTTAGTCGTGGTGGTTATCTTTTTGGGTACAGCAGTGGGCCGGGCCCAAAATAACATATCCGCCAATACTACTTTATCAGCGAAAGGCGCCGATAATAAAACGCAAGACGCAAGTGCGGTAGATGACACCACCGAAAAACCGGCAGATTTGGAAAAGACCGGGGTAGGAGCGCGACCTTATCAGGTTAATAATCCGAAGATCAGCGGCGGAAGCAGAGATTTTTCCTCTGGCTGGCGGACTTTTGGTTCGTTGTTGATCGTTTTGGCGTTGATTATTGGCGGTACTTATATATTCCGAAGGTTGGTGATGGGAGAAAGACTCAGTACGGGGCCGACAGGTATCGAAGTGGTGGCGCGTAACAGTATAAATCCGAAGCAGTCGTTATGTCTGGTTAAATTGGGGAGTCGCATGCTGCTGTTGGGATTAAGCCCAAACCAGATGACGGCTCTGCACACCATCGATGATCCTGATGAGGTGGCGGAGTTGACAGGGCTATTGGAACAGCAACAGCCACAGTCGATCAGTAATACCTTTGGAAAACTTATCCGTCAGGAAGGTGAATATTATGACGAGGCGAGAGTGATTAAGGGACAAGAGGATAACTTTGCTCAGGAACGGAATCAACCATGGTACCAGGCCAAAGGCGAGTTGTCCTCGCTTTTAGATAAAGTTAAAGGGTTGGCGCGGATGCGGTTTCGCCCTTAGCAGAAATAAAGGGCTGTTAGATAAGGCAATCTCTAAACGGTATAGGAAAATGTGAGCTAAAGGATGGCTCGGTTAATGTCACGGATGACGGTTAAAACATTTTATTTACTAATTCTCTTGGTGCTGTTGGCATTGGTGAGCGATGCGGGGGGGCAAACACTTTCTAATGGTTTAGGATCGGCCGGTGAGGTGAGCCCAGGCCAGCCGACTCTTTTGACGGATCCGGCGGCGTATATCGATGAGGCCGCTACGCCGGAGAGGCTGTCGGGCACTCTCGAAATACTACTATTGATGACAGTGTTGTCGCTGGCGCCGGCGATATTAGTGATGACCACCTGCTTTACTCGGATTGTGGTGGTGTTGGCGCTTTTACGTCAGGCGATGGCGACACAGCAGTTGCCGCCGGCGCAGGTTATAACCGGTTTGGCGTTGTTTATGTCGCTGGCGGTGATGGCGCCGACTTGGAGCCGCATCAATGCCGACGCTATTCAGCCTTACGTAAATCCTGACGAAGGAAAAGAACCCATTACCTTTGATGAGGCGTGGGGCCGGGCCCGGACGCATATGCGTCACTTCATGATTACCCAGATCGAAAATACCGGCAACAGCGAAGACGTATATATGTTTATGGAATTTAATAGTCCTTCCTGGGCGGTGCAGGAGAAGATTCGTGAAGGGACGCTGCTGTGGGAGGACGTAACCATGACGGCGCTGGTGCCGGCGTTTATCACCAGTGAACTGAAACAGGCGTTCATTATGGGTTTTTATATTTATCTGCCCTTTTTGATTATCGATATGGTGATCGCCTCGATTTTGATGTCGATGGGGATGATGATGCTGCCGCCGATATTGATCTCGCTGCCTTTTAAGCTGCTTTTATTTGTGCTGGTGGATGGCTGGCATCTGGTGGTGGGTTCGCTGTTACAGAGTTTTACCAATAATCCGCCTATATAAAGACTTTTAACCATAGGATTGATAAAGGATACGACCAATGGATACAGGAATGGCTCTTGACCTGGGACGCCAGGCATTAATGACGGCCTTGATAATTGCCATGCCGATGTTGTGTGTCGGTTTGGTAGTTGGGGTTTTGATTTCGATCATGCAGGCAGTCACCCAGGTTCAGGAAATGACGCTGACATTTGTGCCTAAGATCATAGCGATGATATTGGCGGCGGCGTTTTTTATGCCGTGGATACTGAATCGGATGATGAATTTTGCCGCCGAGATGTTCAGTCCGATGGTGGTGCCATGAAAAGGTAGTATGTCACAAAGACACGAAGACAAAAAGTAAGTAGATGTGGGTGATATATGTTTAGCGAGATAGTAAGTAATTTCGTACTGTTGTTAAAACGCGTGGGGTAAAGCCCCACCTAACAATTGGATTCCTGCTTTCGCAGGAATGACAGATGTGATGCTGGAAGCGATAAAATTATTATTTGATCAGGCGCCGGCTTTTGCGTTGGTTTTGTTTCGGGTGGGAGGGCTGCTGATTTTAGCGCCCTTGATGGGATCGGCGAGCATTCCGGCGAAGGTGAAGATATTAACCGCTGTGGTTCTCAGCGGAGCAATATTTCCGCAGGTGTCGATGATTGGAGCGGTTCCCAATAACCTATTCGGCTTGGTAGCGGCGGTGGGAAATGAGATACTTATTGGCATCAGTATGGGATTTGCCCTTTCCCTGATGTTTACGGGAGTGCGGGTAGGGGCGGAGTTGGTGAGCCAACAAATGGGTTGGAGTTTGGCGCATCTGATTGATCCCAACAGCGAAGCCAGCACTACCGTACTATCACAATTTTATGTGCTCTTAGCCACTTTGATCTATGTGCTTATGAACGGGCATCTGATATTGATCCAATCGCTCGTGCAAACTTTTGAGACGGTTCCCCTGATGGCCTCGGGCATAGCAGCGGGTGCGTTAGAACTTTTCGTGGCCACCATTACGGCGGCATTTGGGTTGGGGATTCGGATTGCAGGTCCGGCCTTGGCGGCGATTTTTTTGGCCACCCTGGCCCTGGGATTTATTTCCCGCACCATGCCGCAGTTGAACATTCTGGCGGCGGGATTTCCCGTACGCATAACCCTGGCGTTGACGATATTGATCGCTTCTCTGGGAGCGGCGTGTTGGCTGTTAGAAGAGAATATAGTGGCAGTGTTACGCGAAATTGGCGTGTTGTTTATTTAAGTTAAAAGTCGAGAAACGAAAAGAGAAAGAGATAAATGCCGGTTGATACGGGTGAAAAGACCGAAGCTCCCACCCCGCGGCGGCTGCAGGAAGCCCGGGAAAAAGGACAGGTGGCCCGCAGCGTTGATCTGTCAGCGGCGATAGGACTGTTGGCAGGGTTGTTAATTTTAAACTGGTATGGTTCAAGTATTCTGCGTGGTTTTATGGCACTAACCCAACAGTCACTAATCCTGCAGGAAACGCCCACCAGCGGCTGGACAACACTCGATTTTGCCTGGCGGACTTTTTTACGACATGGATCGGCGATGCTGCTGCCATTTTTTCTGATTATAGTCGTGGTGGCGGTGGCGGGCAATTTGGCCCAGGTCGGATTTGTCTTTTCCGCACATTCGCTTATGCCTACCCTCGACAAAATTTCACCTATTAAAGGCATAAGAAGAATTTTTTCCAAGCGCACTGCCATGCGGGTATTTATGAGTTTCGCCAAGGTCGGCATTATTACTACGGTCGCTTATATTACGATTAAGGGATTTATCCCCCAGTTAGTGGGTTTATCGGAGACGACTTTTAGGGAAGTAATCAGCCATAGCGCACAGTTAGTTTTTATTCTGGGGCTAAGGATCGCGGTGGTGTTGGTTATATTGGCCCTGTTCGATTATGCCTATCAGAGATGGCAGCATTATCAGGATCTGCGGATGACCAAGGAAGAACTCAAGGAAGAACTGAAACGCATGGAAGGCGATCCGACCATGCGGCAGCGGCGTCGGGGGGTGGCGCGGCAATTGGCAATGCAGCGGATGAGCCAGGCGGTGCCCAAGGCCGATGTGGTGATAACCAATCCGACAGAGTTGGCGGTGGCCCTGAAATACGATCATAACGAGATGCCGGCGCCCAAGGTGGTGGCTAAGGGAGCGGGATTTATCGCCCTGCGTATTCGCGACCTGGCCGATGAACACGGGGTGCCTATTGTTGAACGTAAGCCGCTGGCGCAAGCGTTGTACAAAGCTTGCGAGGTGGGTGATTACATACCTCCACAATTGTACAAAGCGGTGGCGGAGGTTTTGGCATATATCTTTGAGTTGGCCGGCAAAGGATATCGAAGGAAAGCAACCGGGTAGAAGAAAATTAGAAATAAAAAACATTAAGAAATAACGAAAAGTATGGCAACAGCGACAGTAATAACTCGATCCCGATGGCTGCAACGTTTGCATGACAGTCGGGAACTGATTTTTCCGATTGCGTCGGTGAGCTTGATTTTTGTGATGCTGATTCCACTGCCCACGACGCTGATGGATGTACTGCTGGCGGCCAATCTGGCTTTTGCGGCGGTTGTGATGCTGACGACGATTTATGTTACTAGTCCGTTGGAGTTTTCAGTATTTCCTTCGCTGTTGCTGGCGGCGACGCTGTTTCGACTGGTGCTTAACTGCGCTACGACGCGGTTGATCTTGACGGCGGGTGAACAAGGCGCCGGAGCGACATCGGCGGCGGGCCACGTGATCGAAGCCTTTGGTGATTTTGTAGCGGGAGGATCGCTGGCGGTGGGCCTGATCATATTTATTATTCTGATAGTTATTCAATTTGTCGTGATTACCAAAGGGGCCACGCGGATCAGTGAAGTGGCGGCCCGGTTTACCTTGGACGGGATGCCGGGTAAGCAAATGGCGATTGATGCCGATCTAAACGCCGGTTTGATCAACGAGGCCGAGGCCCGGCGCCGCCGGGAAGTGATTGCCAACGAGGCCGACTTTTATGGGGCGATGGATGGGGCCAGTAAATTTGTGCGGGGCGACGCCATCGCCGGAGTAATTATCACGCTGGTCAATATCATCGGCGGGCTGGGGATCGGCATGCTCAAGTATAACATGTCATGGAACCAATGTTTCGAGGTCTTCACCAAATTGACCATTGGTGATGGTCTGGTGAGCCAGATACCGGCCTTTATCATTTCGATCTCGGCGGGTTTGATTGTAACGCGATCAACGGCCAAGACCAACCTTGGTGAAGAACTGATCAGCCAACTCACCAGTAAGCCGCGGGCCTTGATGGTGGC
>Ga0111186_1066_pt1 | contig 17408 bp, 15 predicted proteins | sample DeeMarSWOR324_28_FD_80243 | JGI IMG/M metagenome (GOLD analysis project Ga0111186, IMG submission 80243) | Phycisphaerae bacterium SM23_30 | reverse complement strand
GTGTAGCCTACGGCGCATTGGTCGCCGAAATCAATCACGTAGAGCCCGACATATTTTTGGGGTTGATCGGTCCAGGGCAACTGCATGGCTAAGTTCCTTTGCTTCTTTTTTTACACAAATGATATTTCTTTTTACCGGTTCGCAGAACTAAAATATTTTCAGAAGCCAGTGCTTTATGGGTTAGCTTATAATCAATAACGTTCACGCGTTCGTTATTCAGGTACACACCGCCACTTCTAATCAATTTTTTGGCGGTCGAACGGGAAGGGCAAATTTTAGTCTCACACAATGCATCACTCAAATCGATTCCTTCAACAAGACGTTCCTCATCAAAGTATGTGCTGGGCACATCGGCGAAGATGCTGTTCAGGTCGCCGTCGGAGAGGCCGGCGATCTTTTCGCCGAACAGGATCTGGGCGGCCTTTTGGGCCAGGGCGGCGGGTTCGGGGCCGTGCACCAGTTTGGTGACTTCTTGGGCTAATATTTTTTGGGCCTGGCGTTTTTCGGGTTCGGCGTGCACCAGCTTTTCCAGTTGGGCGATTTGGTCTATGGGCAGGAAGGTGAAGTATTTGAGCAATTTTACCACGTCCCGGTCGTCGGTGCGGATCCAGTATTGATAGAAGTCATAGGGTCTGGTTTTATCGGGGTCGAGCCAGACGGTGCCGGTTTCGGTTTTTCCGAACTTTTGTCCGGCGGCGGTGGTGATCAGGGGGGAGGTCAGGGCGTAGAGCTGCCGATGGTCCAGTTTTCGGGCCAGTTCGATGCCGGCGATGATGTTGCCCCACTGATCGTCGCCGCCGGCCTGGAGGATGCAGTCATATTGGCGGCTGAGATGGAGGAAATCATAGGCCTGCAGCAATTGGTAACAAAACTCGGTAAAGCTTAGCCCCGCCTCGCTGTGGAGACGTTTACGCACCGATTCCTTGCCCAGCATCTCGCCGAGGCGGAAATGTTTGCCGACGTCGCGGAGGAATTCGATGAAGGTGAATTTTCCGAGCCATTCGGCGTTGTTGACCATAAGGGCGGAGTTGGGTCCGCCGTCGAAGTCGAGGAATCGCTGGAGCTGGCGTTTCATGCCGATCATGTTGCGTTCGATGGTTTCGGGGCCGAGGAGGTTTCGTTCTTCGCTTTTTCCGGAGGGGTCGCCGATCATGGCGGTGCCGCCGCCGACGACGCAGATGGGGCGGTGGCCGTGCCGCTGAAAGTGCGATAACATTATTATTTGCAGTAAGTTACCGATATGCATGCTTTCGGCGGTGGGATCAAAGCCGATATATAAGGTGGCCGGCTTTTCCAGGACCCGCGCCAGTTGGGCATCCGACTTCTGGCTGACCAGCCCCCGCTGGGATAACGTCTCAAGGATATTCACTATCAAATTCCCTGTTCAAAAACCATGCTATCCAGTCAATCCTACTATATTACCCAAAAACGCCCCGCAATCAAGTAATCAGCTTTAATCTACATTTCGAAATAAGCCCCGAGCAGTAATCTACGCTGCTCGTCTTAAACCAATAATCGCATCTGGCCTCAATCTGAGCTTGCCGTTATTTCGATCTTCAGCTATCCTATGCCGCGTATATCCAATGGTTTAACAGCCAACGTGTGGGACAGAGTCCCGCCTGACATGAGTCACCATATTTGGGAGTAGCCGCATGCTTCTTGGTACTATTTTGGAACCTGTTGATTGGGGTTGTGTGTTTGGATTTTTTGTCATTTCACTGGCGGTAGGCGTTATTGTCACCAAAAAAGCGGGAAAAAGTTCATCGGAATTTTTTCTCTCGGGGCGGAACATGCCGTGGTGGCTGCTGGGGGTATCCATGGTGGCAACCACTTTTTCCACCGACACGCCCAATCTGGTCACTGACATAGTTCGCCAGAAAGGGGTGGCGGGCAACTGGGTATGGTGGGCGTTTCTGTTGACGGGGATGCTGACGGTATTCGTATATGCCAAGCTATGGCGTCGTTCCGGGGTGATGACGGATATTGAATTTTACGAGCTGCGTTACAGCGGGAAGCCGGCGGCTTTTCTGCGGGGTTTTCGGGCCCTTTATTTAGGCGTTTTTTTCAATGTGGTCATCATGGCGACGGTGACGCTGGCGGCGATCAAGATCGGGGGGGTGCTGCTGGGATTGGGGCCCTGGGAGACGGTGGCTATCGCGGCGGTGGTGACGGTGGTCTATAGCACGCTGGGCGGGCTGCGGGGGGTGTTGATTACCGATTTTATCCAATTTGGGATTGCGATGTTCGGGGCGATCATGGCGGCCATTATTTCATTGAGGCATACGGACGTGGGAGGGTTAGCGAATCTTCTTTCGCATCCCAATCTGCAGGGCAGACTCGGCATCTTACCTGATTTTTCACAAACCGATTTGATGGTTTCGGTATTTATCATACCGCTGGCGGTGCAGTGGTGGAGCGTGTGGTATCCCGGTTCGGAGCCCGGCGGGGGGGGATACCTGGTGCAGCGTATGCTGGCGGCGAAGGACGAAAAGAACGCCATGGGGGCGACGCTGTTATTTAATGCGGCGCATTACGCGTTGCGTCCCTGGCCCTGGATAATTGTGGCGTTGTGTTCGATGGTGGTCTATCCCGATCTTGCATCTTTAAGAGCCGCCTTTCCCGAGGTCGATGAGATGGTTTTAAGAGACGACCTAGCCTATCCGGCGATGCTTACCTTCCTGCCGGCGGGATTATTAGGGCTGGTGGTGGCATCTTTAATTGCGGCTTATATGTCCACCATATCCACGCATTTAAATTGGGGTTCTTCCTATGTGGTTAATGATTTTTACAAGCGTTTCCTGAGAACAGGCGCTTCAGAAAAGGAATTGGTTTTGGTGGGACGGTTTTCCACTTTGATTTTGATGTTGCTGGCGTGTGTTCTGGCGAAATATCTGGAGAACGCCAAGCAAGCCTTTGATCTTATCCTGGCGATCGGGGCCGGTACGGGATTGCTGTTCATTCTGCGCTGGTTCTGGTGGCGGATAAATCCCTACAGTGAACTCACCGCTATGATCGTATCGTTTGGCGCGGCCTTATTTTTCTTTATTCAGGAGAAGGTTATACTTGGTTTGGAAGCCACAAAAAAGCTCATCGCTGGAGGGGTTCCGAAGGCGGAGGCTCTTCTGGCAGGGGGCGGGCTGCAAACCTGGCAAAAGCTGGTTTTAGGCGTGGCCATTACCACTTTTACCTGGATTCTGATCACGTTGCTTACCAAACCAACCGCCCCGGAGAAATTACGAAGTTTCTATCGCCTGGTGCGGCCGGGCGGGCCCGGCTGGAAGGCGGTGCTGCAGCGGGCCCGGGCTGATAATGATCCGATTGACGAATCCGGCAAAGGTTGGGACGTACCCATGGGCATCTTGTGCATGGTGTTCGGCTGCCTGGCGGTCTATAGCGCTTTGTTTGCGACGGGTTACTGGATTTACGCCAGGCAGACGCCGGCCATAATTTTGACGGCGACGGCGGCGGTTTCGACAGTGGTTTTAGTTAAGTCATGGAGTAAGTTGGATATCAAATAGATATTACGCGGATCAGAATCCAAATTTCATTTTTGGTACAAGTACAGGCGAGGCGCCGGGATTATGTCTAGAGGTTGCGGTCTATCCTACCGGTTCAAGAGTTCGAATAGTTGATGGGCGAGTTGGGCGTAGCCGGCGGGGAGGGGATGGCTGGCGTCAGCGTAGAGTGAGGGGGGCAGGGGGGGCGGCAGGTAACAGGGGAGATTTTTTTCCTGGAGGCAGGTTTCCACTTTGTTTTTAATCGCCGTGTATGTTTTGCGGCTTTGGTCATCAAGCATATGTTCATTGAAGGGACCGACGATGATAAATAGCCGGTTGTTTCTTTTTTGCAGCGTCTTGACCAGGCGCAGAAAGGCCTGCCACTGCAGGGAGGTATCCGGTTCAACCCAGGGAAAGGCCTGGGGGGCGGCGGTTTTTTCGGTCCAGGGTATAGGCTTTTGGCGTTCCCGGCCGCCGGGGGGGATAAGCTCAAAGGTGACCGGTGCGAAGGGGCAGGCGTAGGGATTTTCCAAGGTCCAGTTTTGCAGGTTTTGGTTGTCGTAATAGGCCCTGTGCAGGTGGTTGAGCCAACTGAAGAAGGGAACGCGGCGCTCCATGATGATGCCGATTTTTTCCGAAACCGAGGCGGTATAGCAGGGGATAGGGGGGATAAATTGCGGGGCCAGGCGGGGGTGATTGAAGGCGAATTCCTTTTCGATCTGCAGGTCGGCGCGGGGGGAAGTCATCCATAAAAGGTTCAAATGCAAAATGACATCTTTATCTTTGATCGCCTTTCCGTAGTATTCGATCAGTCCGGCCAGGACCATCGGATGGGTGCCGTCCACTCCGAGATTGGCGTAAAGATCCGCGCCGGCCAACTCGTTGAGATAATGCGTCAAAGTTTGATCGGGTTTGACGTATTGACCCCAGATGACCGAATCGCCGATGACCGGCATCTTATCTGCGGCACAAACCGAACGACAATAGCGGCTGAACAACCAATAATCGCTGCTCAACTCGTAGGGGATGCGATAATCAGGATTGGTTTCAAGGCTTTCGAGGCGCTGCCAGCCTACGGGGATCAAATAAAACAGTCCGGCGATTATAACCAGCGTTATGATCCACTCGCGCGGTGATAATCGTATCTCATGGGATGAGTGCGGCATATCCTGTTATCCGGTTAAAGAATCAAAATTGCATGTAGATAAAACTCCGGACGCCGGAGGAGGCGAACAGAGTTAAATAAAGTATCATAAAAACCACGGCACCGACGCGGACCGGCGCTATATTAACAAATCGTCTAATCCGGGATTCGACGGCGAATTGATACAGCCAGAGGGCAAATATTAAAAACACCATCAAAAGGGGGAACTGCGGGTCGGCCCAGCCGGCGGAGAAGATCCTGGCGATGATCAGGCCGGCGTCGTCCAAGCCGGCGGCCCTGAAAAAGATCCAGGCGAAGGCGACGAAGATGAAAACGGCCATTTGCTTGATGATTCTGGGGATTTTATCGCGGTAGAAGGGGCTTCGTTCCAGTTTTCTTGTCAGCATCAGGCCCAGGCCGTGGACTACGCCCCAGACGACAAAGGTCAGGGTGGCGCCGTGGCCTAAACCGGCGTGCCATAAACCGGACAGCAGCATCGTCAGAAATAAGTTGCGATAAGTAGCGAAATTTCCCTTGCGGTTGCCGCCCAGAGGGATGTAAAGATAATCCCGAAACCAGCTGGAGAGGCTGATGTGCCAGCGGCGCCAAAAGTCGCCCAGGCCGTCGGCGAGGTACGGATGATGGAAGTTGAGCATAATGCGAAAGCCCATCATGCGGGCGAGTCCGCGGGCCATATCGGTGTAGCCGCCAAAGTCAAAGTAAATCTGCCAGGTGAAGGCGAAGGTCGCCAGCATCAAGGCCGGCGCCTGGTGGTCGGCGGGCGCATCGTAGATCTTATCGACATAAAGTCCCAGGTAGTCGGCCAGGGCCAGTTTTTTGAACAGTCCGACGAGAAACAGGCTCAGCCCGTCGGCGACGTCCGGGGCCGTGATGCGGGGCGTGTCGCGTAGTTGCCGGAAAAGGTTTTGAGCCCTTTCGATAGGGCCCATCACCAGGATGGGAAAGAAACTGACAAAGACGGCGTGGCGGATGAAGTTTTTTTCCCGCTCCACCTCGCCGCGATAACAATCGATCACGTAACCGATTGATTTAAACAGATAAAACGATATGCCCACCGGAAAGAGCAGGCCGGGCATTTCGATAATGTGGGAACCGCCCAGCGCCAGTAACAGGTCGTTGAGCTTTAGGGTAATGAAGTTGCCGTACTTGAAAAAGCTCAGCAAACCCAGGCTGTTTACGATGCTTAACGTCAGCCATAACCTGGGGCGGCGGCTTTTGGCCATGAGGGCGGTTAGAAAATAATCGATCGTTGTGGAATAGGCGATCAACAGCAGAAACAGCGGATGAAACCAGCCATAGAACACATAGGACGCAATCAAGATCCACAGATTGCCGAACCTGGTTCTTTTGAGGGCCAGATAGACCGCGTAGGCCACCAGAAAGAAAGGTAAGAATATCCAGGTCTGAAAAAGCATGTATCCGGGCGCCTCTAAAAAAACAGCAACTTCCATTGCTGTCATTTGAAGCGAAGCGAAAAATCTCGTCCAGGAACGTCATGAGATCCTTCGCTTCGCTCAGGTTGACCATTTTTGCGGTTTTGTTAGGGCGTTAATGTTTTTACTTCATCAGGACCTGCATATGGGCGGCGACGGCCTCGGCCTGAAGCTCGAGGTTGTATCCGCCCTCCAGCAGGGAGATCAATCGGCCCTGACAATGTTTTTCGGCAATATCCTTGACAATCCGGGACAGTTCGGCGTAACCGGCGGTGGTGACCTTCATCCCGCCCAGCAGGTCGCCTTCATGGGCGTCAAAGCCGGCCGAGATCAGGACGAAGTCCGGTTGAAAAGAATCCGCCGCCGGTACGAGTTTTTCCAGGAAGGCGCTTTTATACTCAGCGTCGCCGGAACCGGGCGGCAAAGGGACGTTGATGGTATAATTATAACCCTGGGCCATGCCTTTTTCCGCTGCCGCGCCGGTGCCGGGATAGAAGGGATACTGATGGGTCCCAAAATACAGCACGGTCGGGTCATCATAAAACATCGCCTGGGTGCCGTTGCCGTGGTGCACGTCCCAATCCGCGATGAGCACTTTGGCAAGTCCGTATTGCTGCTGAATATAGCGGGCGGCAATAGCCACGTTGTTGAACATACAAAAACCCATGGCTTCACCGGGCATGGCATGGTGACCCGGGGGACGCACCGCGCAGAAGGCATTTTTAATTTCCCCGGCCATCACCGCATCGACCGCCGAGAGCACCCCTGAGACCGCCGCCAACGCCACCTCGTAGGAGCGCCGGGAGATGGGCATATCCGGGGTGTCCAGATACCTCAATCCTTGCTGGCAGCTGTTTCGGGCCCGTTCGATGTATTCGTTGGTGTGCACCGTCCGTATCCATTCCAGGGCCTCGGATTGCGATTCCGGACCTAAAAGTTGTAACGACTCATATAAACCATCTTGTTTCAAACGGTTGATGATCGCCGGCAGCCTCAAAGGGGTTTCCGGAAAACCCTCCCCGGTTTGATGTTCGAGGTAAATATCGTCATAAACCAATCCGGTTTTTACTGTTTGGGTCATGGGTTGCTCTTTCCGTTTCTCTATGGGTTGCGCGGCGCCCGGGGTGGGCCGGGGGAAATCCTCTCGGGGGGCATTTCTCACGCAGCGGAAACCAATGGCGTCGCTGGCCAGGCAATCGTCGTTGACCGAGGCATCGCCGAGGCGATAGGCGGATCGGCAGCTGTCGGGGCTGGAGTTCCAGGCCCCGCCGCGTAAGACCCTCAGCTCGCCCTCCTCGGGGCCGCGGGGGTTTCTTTCCGGGCTCTGCCGGTAGTAATCCGGATCGTAAAAGTCATTACACCATTCGGCCACATTGCCGTAGATATCATAAAGGCCCCAGGGATTGGGTTTTTTCGACCCAACCGCTTGGGTCTGGTCGGACGAACTGCCCTTAAAGCAGGCGTAATCGGCCAGTCGCCGGGCATTGTCACCAAAGAAGTATGACGTTTCGGTGCCGGCCCGGCAAGCATATTCCCATTCGGCCTCGGTGGGCAGCCGGTAGCCGTCGGCCTGAAAGTTGCACTCCCAGGTCTCTTCATCATAGCAAAAATCCAGGCCCTCCCGATAGGAACGTTCGTTGCAGTAACGGGCGGCATCGACCCAGGTCTGCTGCTCTACGGGGCGTTTGGGGTCTTTGAAATGAGAGAAGTCGGATATTTCAAAGCGCACGTATTGTTCCTGGGTTACTTCGTAGCGGTCTATCAAAAAGGAATTGACCCATACCTTGTGCAGGGGGGTTTCGTCGGAGGGTCCCCGGGCGCTGCCCATATCAAACCAGCCGCCGGGAATCTCAACCATTTCGATACCGGAGGCGGTGGTTATCACAGGGGGCGTTTCGGCGGTTTTACGAGGACCTTGATTTTCCACGCGCCGACAACCGGAGGCCAGCGCGCCTGCCAAGATCAAAGAACAAAGCGCCGCGGCAAGCTTAGCACATCTCAATCCCATCGGAACTCCCAGGGCCGTTAATTCTTCTGCGGGGCGGGGGCCGGAGGGTTCTGAGTCTTTACCGGCACCCAGTCAGGTTCCTTGTTGTGGTTGCCGTCGGTAGTAACCTGCACCCATTTGTCGGCGGCGATATCATACACACAGATATTCCAGCCCGCCGCTCTGGAGCCGACCGCCTGGCTGCCTCGGGAAGGACCATAGCTAAAGGTCAGGTATTTGCCGTCCGGCGACCAGTCCACATGATACACTTTATAGCCTCTTTGGCAAGATACTACCGTTTTTTCGTTGGTGACGGGTCGTCGGGACGAGAGATCGAGATTGCCGATCTGCAGATCGTAATCGGTGCGGCCCCAGGAGAGTTTTTGGCCGTCGGGACTGATGTCCGGCCGACAACCTCTGATACCCAAAGACTTATCGCCGGTTCCATCAATCCCAATAGCAATATTGCCGCTGCCCCAACCCCGGGAGGTGGCGGTAAACCATTTACCGTCCGATGACCAGCAGAGATTAAACAGGTGACTTAACCGTTGATTTGGGTGTTGTCGGTGTTTTTTGGTTTCAAGATTATAGATATATAGCCCCCGGTTTGAGGCTGCGTCGGAGCTGTAGCGGCTGTATTCGCCTTTTAGATAGGCGAGGGATTTTCCGTCGGGACTCCAGCAGGGTTGCCGGCCGTTTTGGGCCACCAGGGTTCGTCTGCTGCCGTCGATGTTAATATAATAGACATTTCGGCTTCTATTCCGGCGGTCAGTTCCTTCATCGGCCACAAAACATATTTTGGTGCCGTCGGGCGAAGCGTGAGGATAAAACTCGTTTATCTCGGGCGTATTGGTGAGATTGACCGGATTACTGCCGTCGGCGTTTATTAGGTATATTTCCCAGTTGTTTTTGCCATTGGTTGGGCGGTAAGTTTCGTACGCAATCTTATAAGAGATTTCATTTAAGTTAATTTCCGAGCGCGGGGCGGGAGTGGTTCCCGATCCCGACCCCGGGGAGGATCGCCGGGAGCGTCCGCGTCCCTGCCCTAAGGCCTCAACGGTTATCAACAGACTTACTAATAAAATAAAAATAATAGTCAAACCGGTACCTGAAAACCCCAGCGCTCTGGTATGTTGTCTTTTTAACATCGCTATTTCCTTTCTCATCTGAACGGAGTTAAAGCCTCTCTCTGCCTCGGCTTGTCATACTACCTTCTCCTGCCCGTCCGGCTGCGGTTCGCTCCGGTGTTTCGAGATTGGTCCCGCAAGGAAAATCCGGAAGTTGACGATCTTCGGGAATTATCTTCGAGTTTTAAAACGGGGCTGCGGGTTATTCTTCTGTCTTCGAACAGGAGGGTGATCCGGGTGGGTTCGACGGCGACCACTTCGGCGGCGCCGATCCTATCGCCGGTTTTAACCCAACGATTGCCGATGCGGGCTTCATTACCGAAGATGGCGGTGCAGTCGCCCGGCTCTTCGGAGGTGTCGGGCGGAGGTACAAACATATTGTTCCGGGTCAACTGCCGGGCGGCCGTTTTATAATCGTCGAAATATTGTTGGATTTTTTCTCGGTCGGGGCTGATTTGCTCCAGGGTATCTTTGGTCAGCAGGGGAGCGGAGCCGGTCCCGCGGGCGATGCTAATCACCTCGGCGGCGGTGAAGCCCGTCAACAGCACCGCCAGGGCCAAGAAGCCCAACGAATAAAGCGTCTTTCGGTCCTTTTCGTTTTGCCAGTTCATTATCGCCTTTCTGGAAAAAAGGGATGAAATTACATTTCTATTTATGCGTGGTTTTTAGATGGCGCAAACATAGCAGCTATTATCCACCCATGTTTCTTTTCATATATACAACAACTGAAAAAAAAATTTATTGCTAAAAAAATTATTAAACCACATCAAAGCCCGTTTCTCCCGGGAAAGTCAACAAGGATTTTTTCGCGTAAAACTTTGTCGATAAATGATTTAGATTCTCCAGGGCCACAAAAGTGCGGATAGGGAAAGTTTCCCTGGGCCGGCGGGTTTATTTTGCGGCGTTTTTAAGCAATAATTGGGTCTTTGACGTGTCTTTATTTGTGGAGAAGAGATAATGGAGCAAGATCTGCTGGCCGAGCAGATAGCCAGGTGTCAAAACGGCGATCGGGAAGCTATCGTATGGCTGGTCCGTCAATTCGGACCGCAGCTATACCGATATTTTCTTCGCATGAACAACTCGACTTTGGACGCCGAAGATCTTCTGCAAGAGTTATTTGTCAAGCTCATAGAGAATATCCACCAGTACCGTCACGAGGGTCGATTTGAAGGTTGGCTCTTTCGGGTGGCGGCTAATCTGGTCCGGAATGAGGCCCGGCGGCGTAAAATTCGAGGCGGAGTCATTTCCCTGCAAGATGAACACAAAGGTCTGGGGGACGCCCTGGCCTCAAAGGAAGCGACTGCCTGCCAGAAAGCGCAACAGACCGAGCAAATAGATCAATTGCAGGAGGCTTTGCGGCAATTGCCCTCAACGGACCGAGAAATCATTATCCTGCGCCATTATGGCCAGCTAAGTTTTAAGGAGATTGCAGAACATTATCAGATACCCGTAGGCACGGCCTTGTCGAAGGTGCACCGGGGGTTGAAGTGTTTAAAAGAAATCATAGGAAGCGGGCCGAGAGGATAAAAAGCTATGAATATTAATGATAAGGAATTACGTAATTTATTGGCGCAGCTTTATCCGGGCGAAGATCAGCTGCGGGCCGCCGTGGAGGACATCCAACAGGGCGACGATCTGATGCGCCGGCTTGATCGGATACGGGTTGACCCGGCGATACTGGACCGGGCCGAAGCAAGAGTGCGACGGGAACCGGCCCGATCTGAACGCAGGCAAGCAAATTTTAACCGATCGTACGATAAAGAGTTATATGATTTGCCGGTGCAATTGGCTCTTGGTGAAGATCAGGCGCGGGCCGCCCTTGAGGAAATAAAGCAGGGCGATGATTTGATGCGCCGGCTGGACCAGATCCAGGTTGACCCGGAGGTATTGGACCGGACCGAAGCAAGGGTGCGGCAGGCGCCGGAGCGATCCGAGTACAAGCGCAGGGATTTTGGATGGCCGTCCCGGGCGGCGGTCCTGGCCGCCTCGTTGATCATAGCGCTGGGCCTGATTATATATTTGATGCCGCAAAAGACCGGGATGCCGCCTTCGGATTACGATACCGGTGTTTACTGGCAACAGGTCCTAATTCAGGAAAACGAAGTCGATCAAGAAGTTAGCGATATGGTCTTAAGTGAAGTTTTGAAATGCTGGTCTGAGGTGGATTGGAAAGTAGATGACATCCTGGGATCAGACAGCGAACTGGAGCCGGATTCCATTGACGTTAGCCAAACACTATGGGCCGGTCCTCGGCTCTGCCAATGAGCAAGCGGTCGAACCGGGCTTTTTTATTTACCGGACTTTTACAAAACTTTAGATATTAAAACCGGAATTTTATAAAACTTCAATTAAAAGATCGCATCTATCGAAAATATGAAATTTACTCTGTAAGGAGCTAAGTAATGGTTAGAAAACTGTCTTTACCGGCGGTTCTGATTATGGGGATTGCTTTATGCAGTTTAACGCCGGCGAGAGATCGGAATCGCTCCTCATATTTTGCGCCCCGGGACCGCCGAGAAGCGGGGCAGCGGGAGAGTGAGCAAAGGCGTCGTAGCTGGTCGGATCAGATCAGCACCGAAGAGCTGTTGAAATTTCTGAAGGAACATGAAGCGGAACTGGCGAATCGTCTGGAAAAACTAAGAGGAGAACACCCGCGTTATTTCTCCGATCAGGTTCGCGCCCTTAAGGAACTTTATGGGCCTGTTATCCAGCAGATGGAGCGGGATCCCAAAGCGGCTCAGTTTAGTCTGGAGAAAATTCGCCTGCGCTTGAAGATTCAAAGTGGGCTGGAGCAGGTGAAACATTCGAAGCGTCAGGCCTACGTTGAAGCCCAAAAGAAACTTACCGGGCATGTGGCAAAGCTATTTGAGGTGATTGTTAAAGAAGAAGAGTATGAAGTAGAGCAGATGGAAGAATGGCTGGAAAATAGACAAGACCGCAGGTACCTGACTCGAAGCGAATACCGATCCAGCTGGAATTATCTTGAGCAGAGGAAAGAAGACATTGCCGAGTGGAAGAAAAATAAGGATGAAATTATCGAGCAGCGCGTGGAGAAGCTCTTGCAAGAACACCCCGATTTTCCCTGGGGCAGCTAGGTGAGCAAAATAAACTTTAGGCATATAACAACCCGGAGATTGCGATATGATCGCATGAGGGCACAACCGTTTCATAGTTGCATTTATCTACGTGGCGGGGAAAACCTATCCGGGGCCGACAGTTCACTTACGGTTGAGGGGTTACTTACCGCCGTTTTTCGGCAATAAGATATTATTTTTAGCGTTATTATTGATAAGAGAATTATTGCGTGAGTTCGGTCTCATATTTTGATAAAAACATAATTATAGTATAAAGGCGTATAATGAGGATGCAGTGTGACGGACCTCCCTGCATTTCGTTGTAAGTCTTTTATCTTAAGGGAATTATGCGAAGCATAACGGATTAGGAGAAGTGAAATTACCCATGACGAGCCAGTTACAGATAGAAAAATTAGGTCAAATTCTTTGCGAAAAATCCTTTTTAGATGATAACCAACTGCAGGAGGCCCTTAACGAGCAGAAGACCAGCCGCCGGCGTCTGGGCGAGATCCTGCTGGACTTAGGATACATATCGCAAATACAGTTAAATGAAGCACTTGCGCTGCAGGCGGGCATTGAGCGGATTGATTTATCCAACATTTCGGTAAATCCCCAGACTATTTCACTGGTACCGGCGGAGTTGGTCAGCAAATACAATATTCTGCCATTATGGCAGGAAGATGGACAACTGGGCCTGGCGATGGCCGATCCTTTTGACACCCAGGCCGTCGAGGATTTACGGATGGTCACCGGGATGACGATCAAGCGTTATTTTGGTCATCCGCTGCAGATGGAGCAGGTGGTGATCAAATTTTACGGCAGTAACGTGGCCCGGATGCTGGAGAACCTGGCCCCCGCCGATCAAGTGCAAGAGGGGGATGAAAACGGCGAATATTCCGCCGCCAAGCTCCATGAGCTGGCCCGCGAACCCTCGCTGGTAAACCTGGTCAATCTGGTCCTCTTGGAGGCCATCGACGCCCGCGCCAGCGACGTCCACATCGAGCCTTTCGAGCACCAGCTCAAGATCAAATATCGCGTGGACGGCATGCTTTTTGAGAAAGCCCCTTCACCCAAGCGCCTGCAGGCCGCCATCACTTCGCGGGTCAAAATCATGGCCGGTATGAACATTGCCGAACGTTTTATACCCCAGGACGGCCATATTGAATTTATGGGGCATACCGGCAAGGTCGATATCCGGGTCTCCACCGTGCCCACGGTCTTCGGCGAATCCATCACCATGAGATTGCTGGATCGCTCCGCCTCGCTGATCGGTCTGGGCGACCTGGGCATGAGTCCTAAAGTACTCAAAGGCTTCGACAACAGTCTGTATAAATCACATGGTTTGATCCTGGAGACGGGCCCGACCGGTTCCGGAAAGACCACCACTCTTTATGCCGCCCTTAACAGGATCTACACCCCCAGTAAAAAGATAATCACCATCGAGGACCCCGTCGAATATCAGCTTGAGGGTATTATACAGATGCCGGTCAATCCCAAACGGGGCCTGACCTTCGCCAGCGGCTTACGCCATATCGTACGTCAGGACCCCGATATTATCATGGTGGGGGAGATTCGCGACCTGGAGACCGCCGACATTTCCATTCGATCAGCCTTAACCGGACACCTGGTCTTTTCCACCCTGCATACCAACGACGCCCCCGGCGCCGTCACCCGCTTGATCGATATGGGCGCCGAGCCGTTTTTGTTGGCCAGTTCTATGGAGATAGTGATAGCCCAGAGGCTGGTCCGCAAGATCTGTCGCACCTGCAAAAAACCCTATCAACCCGATGAAAATCTCCTCAAAAACCTCGGCGCCGCCGATTTAATTCCGCCGGGAACAACCCTGTACCGCGGCGTGGGCTGCCCTGAGTGCATGCAGAGCGGCATGAAGGGTCGGACGGGCCTGTTTGAACTGCTGCGGATCACCGATCAACTACGACCGTTGATTTCCAATCGGGCCGACGCGGATCAGATTGCCAAGGCCGCCCCCCCCGACCATAAGCCCATGCGTTATGACGGAATCGATAAGGTGTTACAAGGCATCACCACCCCGGAAGAGGTTCTGCGCGTCACCCAGGGACTTGATGAGATATAGGCGCTTGACTTAGGAGTTTGGCAAAATTGGTTATGGGCATTTTTGGGATAAATTTTTGATTAAGGAGGCCGGCGGGAAGCGATTATAAATCCTTATTGTTTATAGGCTTGCGTTTATTAGCAATGAAATTTGGGAATAAAAAATTCTTTACTTAGGTATGCCCAAAACTAATTTTGTAAAAGTACCGTTTATATTTTAACCATTCGGCGCTATGACGGCGTCGTAAAATTTTCGGAGGCGATAGCAACCGTGTCCCAGTTTCAATATCAGGCGGTTACCGACACCGGCCAACCCATCAGCGGATCGTTGGAGGCCATCGACCGTCGTTCCGCATTAGCCGCATTAGGGAGTAAGGGACATTTTGTCACTAACCTGATCGCCGCTGCGGAAAAAACCACGGTCAAACCCCAAAGGCAGACCCTGGACGTCCCCCGCCCCAAGACTTTCACCTTCAGCATCGGAAAGGTCTCCAGCAAAGACGTATTGGCCTTTATTAATCAGCTCAGCGCCGCTATCCGGGCGGGTCTGCCGATGCTGGATTGTCTGCAGGTCATTCGCCGACAATCCGATAAACCGGCCTTGATCAAACTTATCGTCAACCTGGAGCAATCCGTCAGTTCCGGGGATTCGCTCTCGGAGGCCATGGGCCAACATCCGAAAATCTTTCGTCCGCTGCACTGCGCCCTGGTGAGGGTGGGAGAAACCGGGGGGCTGCTCGACGAGACCTCGCAGCAGCTGGCCCAATTGCTCACCCGGGACGAAAAGATCAAATCCAGCATGAAGAACGCCGCGGCTTATCCTATGTTTATCCTGACTCTGGGCATCCTGGCGGTGATTGTGATCATCACCTGGCTGTTGCCCAGCATCATCAACACCATCGCCAGCGCCGACCTGACCCTGCCCTGGCCGACCCGAATCCTGTTGGGATTAAGCGGTTTTATCAATAATTATTATTACAGCGTGCCGCTGCTGGTGGTGCTGGTGGTGCTGGGGTATGCATTTAAGAAATGGATAGATACCAGCTCGGGCAGAGTTAGTTGGGATGGTTTTAAATTAAAGATACCGGTGCTGGGATCGGTTTTACGGAGTATCGCGGTGGGCCGCTTCGCCCGGACGCTCGGCTCGCTCACCAAAGGAGGGATAATCATTCTCGAGGCCCTGCAGGTGGTGCGCGACACGCTGGGCAATGAGGTATTGGGCCGGGAGATAGACACGGTTGCGGAAAAGGTCAAAGTCGGGGAGGCCCTGGCCGAACCGCTGGAGCATTCGGGCCGTTTCCCGCAACTTTTGGTGCAGATAGTCTCGGTGGGCGAGCAAACGGGCAAACTCGACGAACTGCTGCTCATCGCCGCCGACACCTTTGACGCCGACGCCGACGCCGCTATCGCCCGTTTTATGGCCGTCATGCCGGCCGTGTTGGTGTTGATGCTGGCGGTGGTGATAGGCTTTATTATCGTTTCCACGCTGCTGCCTATAATGAGTATGCAAAGTGTGGTGGGCGGATTTTAAATTCTTAACGAAGAGGTATAGAACCATGAAACGTTATCGTCAGCGCAAAGGTTTCACCCTGGTGGAAATACTGGTGGTGGTGATCATCATCACCATGCTGGCCACCATGATCACGCCGCAAATCTACAGTAAATTCGTCAAGGCCAAAGCGAACCTGGCCCGCACCGGGATAGCCAAGCTGGAGAATTCTCTGGCGGAGTTTCTGCTGGATTGCGGCCGCTTCCCCACCGAGGGGGACGGGGGGCTCGATGCCCTGCGAGTAGCGCCGTCCGACCTGTTGGAGGTCTGGGACGGTCCCTATGTTAGAGAACACGATTTATACGATCCCTGGGATAATCCTTACGTTTATCATTTTCCCGCCACCCTCAGCGACGGTGAGTATGACATTATTAGTTACGGCGCCGACGGCGTGGCCGGCGGCGATAGAGAAAATGCGGATATTTACAACAACTAAAAATACCCCAGCGGCAAAAGACCCCCATAAAGGTTTTACGCTGACGGAGATCCTGGTGGTGGTGGTATTGATCGCCATGATGGCCGGGGCTTCCGGCGGTCTGTACCTGCGTTCCTACCAGAAAAGGGTGGCCGAAAAGGCGGCCGCCGAACTGTTGCAGACGGCCCTGTACGCCCGCATCGTCGCCATCGAAAGAAACCAGCCCTGCAAGATGTATCTCGATCCGGAGACCGGCGGTTTTTTTCTGGCGATCGATATCGCCGATGAACAGGGCATCCTCCTGGAAGAAAGGGTCATAAATAACCTGTTTTGTCGTCCGGCGCAACTGCCGGAGTCAATGATGTTTGAGAATATCCAGATAAGGCCCTATCGGATCCTTACCGAATCTTTAAATTATAATAACAATGTCATAATTTTCGCCCCCAACGGCACCGCCGATCTGGCCGTAGTGCAGATCGGCGACGGATTCAGACATTATACCCTGAGTATTTCTTCCTCCACCGCCCGGCCCCACCTGATTCGGGGCACCATCGAGGACGTGATACCCGACACTTTTGATCTGGATGCACAATGGCTCTCCACCGAAAACATACTCAAAGGGCGTTTACCTTGATCGAGGCCCTGGTGGCCACCATTATCCTGGCCGGCGGCATCACCGCCATCACCGGCTTGAGCAGCCGCTGCCTGGTCCGTACCCGGCTCAACCAGCAATACGACCGCGCCTGGCAATTGCTGGACCGCCAATTGACCCTGATCGACGCTATGGGCATCAATCAGTTTCTTGAACAGCGGACCAGCCTGGGTGAAATCGAAGACGGAGATATAACCTTCCAATGGGAGGTAGGCGTGGCCAGCCAGGAGATCGATCAACTTTATTTAGTAACCATGAGCATTCGGTGGTTTAGAGGCAGACAATGGCACACGATCACGGCCGCGACCTGCCTGAACGGCCAGGACGTCGAAAGCGTCGAAAGCGGCAGATAAATAAGGCGTAAATTATTAATAGAAGTCCGGTTATTAAAATGAAACAGAGAGAATTGAAAACGGCCCCCAAAAGCAGAGCCTCG
>Ga0111186_1064_pt1 | contig 17540 bp, 20 predicted proteins | sample DeeMarSWOR324_28_FD_80243 | JGI IMG/M metagenome (GOLD analysis project Ga0111186, IMG submission 80243) | Phycisphaerae bacterium SM23_30 | reverse complement strand
GGGAGGGGGGGAGTTCAAATAAAGTTTCCGGCAAACCCAACGGCATAACCTTCGACCGGTTGCGGATAGTTTCTGTTATGTTTTTCGGAACATAATCGGGCATTTTCTTTAACAGTTCGGCGGCAGCGTCAAGAAAACTTTCCCGGTGATAACGCGAATTGAACCAGACCGCATCGGCGGCCAGGCAACTGGTGATATTGGTAAAGCCGTACTGATAGTCGCGCTGCGATTCATGGGGCAGGGGATAGGTCAGTTGGTTCTCGTGAAAGTAACATACTATCGGCTTATGTTTGAACGGTTCCGGCAGCAGGGCGCGCAGATCGGCGACGGAAGTCATATCGGAGGTGAAAATAAGGTTGATTTCTTCGATGGAGAGTTTTTGGGTATTACAGGCCTGCTTCACCTGGCTGGCGAAATACAGGGCCGAGCCGCGCATGCGCCACTTCCATTTGCGCGCGGGCAAACCGAAACGGGTGAAACGCTGGCGGCTGTGAGCGATCAGGCTGTTGAGAAAATGTCCGTGGCTGCCTCCGTCATAAGCTTCCAGAATCAGTATATGCAAGGGAGCACCTTTAACTGAAGGCGGGATGACGTCTTCGTACTTGTTTGGTGGCGCTGAAATATCGGAACCTGAGCACCCCCAAGCTTTGCTTGAGGGTGCCACCCAACTTTTTCAACGAGTTATTATTAGTAAGCAGGTTGGGGCTTTGCCCTACGCGTTATTTATCCGAAATAAAGATGGCGGGATGGGCTTTGCCCATGCCGTTTACTATTTATCCGAAAAAGTGGGTTTCAATCATACGGCAGAGGGCGTGGTAAAGCGGGGGCTGGTTTTCCTGGATCTCGGCGGTCGTGTTGCCGGGAGCGCGCCAGTCGATGTCGGCCAATAGGGCCATTGGGCCGCCGGCCGGGCCGGTAAAACTAATGGTGGTAAGTTGGTAGGCGCGGGCCAGAGTCAGAGCGGCGATCACGTTTTGGGCGCGGCCGCTGGTGCTGATGCCCATCAGAACGCCCGTCTTTAGATGAGCGGCAAAGGCGTTGAGCTCCTGGGCATAACTAAATTGAGTCTGTTTATCATTTTCATAAGCGCTGCGCAGGCTATGTGATTCGCCCAGGACAATCACAGGCAGACCCTGTTCCAGTTGTTTGATAAGTTCCGGTCCCGGATCTTTTTTTTGCAACTGTTTGATGAGTTTGGGATCGGCGAGGGGGCGGGGTTTTTCAAAACTCTTGGCCAGTTCGCCTTTGATATGCAGAGCATCGGCGAAGCTGCCGCCGTTGCCGCACAGGTAAAGGACGCCGCCGGCCTCGAACGTTTGGGCCAGGGCCCGATAGACAGCGATTAGTCCGTCCCGGGCCTGATTCAAGCGGGGCCGTTGCTGAAATAATTGATCGATAATATCGACTATAGGGTTCGGTAGGGGGGGTAATTGACTTTCTTTTTGGCGCATGTTCATTTATCCTGCCGGCGCGGCAACTCCATGAGGCTGGCGATTACAATTGCAGCGGGCCTTGGTTCGTTGCGGGTTTGTTCCAGGGCGTCTTGGGCCTGAGCATAGTTATCATAGCGGCCGCTGCGAACGACATAAAGCAAATTACCGTTGCTCCTCAGCGGGGACCAATCGCTTGATTGACCTGATTTTGCCAGTTGGGCCACCATTTCAATCGCCTGGTCCAGTTTTTCATATACGGCCCATTGCAGGCGCCAGGTTCTTCCGCCAAAACGCCGCCGAGCCTGAGGGGCCCATTTTGAATCGGGGAAATCATCGAAACAGCGCGCCAGATATCGATCCGCCAGGCGCCAGCGGCCCAGCCTCTGCAAGGAATCGGCCAGGTAATAGAGAACTTCATCTTGGGGCGGCTCGTCGGGCATTTTATCCAAGGCCGACTGGTATAAGGGAACGGCTTTTTCAAATTGCTTTTCTCCAAAATAATACTGTGCCAGCTCCAATTGTTCCTGAACTTGATTACCGGCCGGTGTCGAACAACCCAGGGTAAATATAATTGATAATAAGAATACCAACATCAGCATCTTCAAGCTTGCTTGAAACTGCTTTAATGTTCGAGACCGAACACCTCCGGGCTTTGTATAAGGGCGCCCGCCGAATCGGCACCACAAACCACCCCATCCGGTTAAATCAGCGTTCATCTGCGGTTTCACAATTTTACCTTTTTTTATTTCGAGTTGTTTTAGTCTTCGCCTTGACCGGCTGCGAGAGTTTGCGGAGGGCGTTGATTTCAACCGGTTTTAAGGGACGGAACTTACCCGGCCCCAGGCCGCGCAGGGTCAGTTTGCCAATTTTTATGCGTGTTAACTGCCGCACCGGATGGCCCAGCCGGGCCAGCATTTTCCGGATCTGCCGATTGCGGCCCTCCCGCAGGGTGATTTCCAGCAGGGACCTTTGGGGCCCGCGGCGCAGGATTTTTATCCTGGTCATGGAAGCCTTACCATGGGGCAAGTATATTCCCGTTTGCAGTTTTTCGATATCGGCGGCATCAACGGAACCGGCAATCTCGGCGAGATAGGTTTTGGCAACGCCATAGCGGGGATGGGTCAACTGATGAGCCAATTCGCCGTCGTTAGTCATAATTAACAGCCCTTTGGAATCAGCGTCCAGTCGGCCCACCGGATACACACGCTGTTTAATCCGGTTCAGAAGGTCAACAGCCCGGGTGCGCCCCTGGGGATCGTAATTGGTGCATACCACCTTTTTAGGCTTATGGAGCAGGTAATAGACTTTGGGTTCAAATTTCAGTTTGCGGCCGGCGACCACAATGGTATCGTGCCGGGATTCGACCAGGACGGGGAGTTTTTCCACAACCGTGCCGTTGACCTTGACCAATCCCTGGCGAATCATTTCTTCGCAGTGTCGGCGGGAGCCGATGCCCGCTTCAGCCATGACTTTTTGCAGTCTTTCCATAATCTTTTATCAGGAATCAGCACGCCTATGGCTCACAAGGGCATGCCGCCCATTAACTTTGTTAAAGAGCACATGGCGTCCCGTAGCAAAGCCCGGGAGTGCTTAAACAATATTTTTCAGGGTACTTTCTTCGGTCCCAGGCATACCAGAAGACACTCACCTGACTGTTCGGTTGCGATAAAACCTCTTTCCATAGTCGGCAATAAAAGGGTATCGCCGGGGTCGAATCGGCAGGCAAATTGTGGTTGCCGGGGATTGCCGATCATTCCGCCGCCGGCCAATACTATCATGACTACAGGGAAGGCAAGTTCAAACTGGCGTTTCTCCGCCGGCGCCGTTGAAAGATGCCCAACACAAAAGTATGGACAGTCAATCAGCAAATTTATTCGTCCAAGTAGAGCGCCTATAGAGAGTAATCCGGATGAAGAGTCGTCAACTACATTAACCTCATCGTGGGATTCTTCAGCAGGGGGGGTATCGGTATAATGGATGCTGGCCAGGGCCTGTTCTACGTGCAGCTCTCGGCCTCTACCATGCTCATCGATGCGGTTCCAATCATACAATCGAAAAGTGGTATCGGAAGGTGTTTGTATTTCAGCGATCACCACGCCGGCTCCCAGGGCGTGAAGGGTACCGGCGGGGAGAAAGTGTAAATCGCCTTTTTGGGCCGGATATATCTGCATCATCTGCTCTAAGTTTGCTTTCTTTAAGGCTTTTTCAAGATGTTCCCTGCTGATTCCGGGTTTTAATCCTCGATAAATGACCGCTTCCGGGCGGGCCTGGAGCACGTACCAGCACTCGGTTTTCATCTGGGCCCCGGGAAACATTTGGCAGGCTTTTTCATCCGGATGCACCTGCACGCTGAGTACGTCGTCGGCGTCGAGAAACTTAATTAAAAGCCCAAAGGGGCAGTCACATTGTCGTTGGGTAAAGCCCATATCTCGGCCGTGTTTATTGAGCATTTGCCTTAAAGTCACGCCCGCCCAGGGGCCATCGGCTATAATACTGCAATTAGCAGGCAGCTCTGCCAATTCCCAGCTTTCGCCGATGCGTTTACCGGCGGGTAGATCTTTATTAAACAGGGTCTTTAGACAGTCAGAACCCCAGATGCGCTCTTTGAAAATCGGGATAAATTTTACCGGGCTGTACGACATGGTTTATTTCTACTGTAATATTGGTAATTGGATTTATCCTTTCGTTTGTTCAAAATCTAACGATTGATATTCTTCGCCTCGGCGTGACGGAGCGAAGAACAACAAACAGTGATTTTACACGGTAATCCATCGAGTGTCCAGACGACGGGGCGAGAAGGAGATTCACAGTTCATTAAGTTCATTGCTGCAAGTAATTAACTTAACGTCCCATAATATATATTATGTTTCATTCAATTTACTGACAAAATAATGCTTTTCTATCATAAACATTTGTTTTATAAGGATTTATGTATTTATTCGCAAAAATGCGATATTTATCTTGAAATCCATATGATTTTATGTTATAAGCAATTTCGCAAAATTGCTAATACAAAACAATGAGATAGTTGAAACCTATTTTGTTATAAAGAGGTGTGTCAATGGTAAAAAATATCAAAATCTATCAGGAAAAAGATGGCTATGTACCACTTTTAGATTGGATGGATAAATTACCTGTAAAAGTGCAAGATAAATGTATAGAAAAAATTGAACGCTTGTCAGTCTACGGTAACCAGCTTCGAAGGCCCCATTGTGATTATCTTGAAGAAGGAATATGGGAACTTCGAATCCAGCATCAAAGAGTGAACTATAGGATTTTATATTTTTTCCATGGTAATCAGGTTGTCATATTATCGCATGGACTAAAAAAAACCAAGACTGTGCCTAAAAAGGAAATAAAAAAAGCCATCGAAAGGAGAGATAGATATATTCAAGACCCAAAATCGCATACCTATAAAGAATAGCTAATAAGGTTAATCACGGATGAAACTTTCGAATTAGGAAAGCCACGAAAGGAGACATAATCATGGCCAATGGGCTCCGCAAACTTACAAAAGGAGCGCGGAAAGGGGAAAAGATTTTTGGAAAGGAAGAAAAAAAGAAAATGAATAGTAATGCCGTCTCAATTCTATCCAAAAAGTATATTAAGAAAAAGCCAAAGCGAATAGCTTCTTTGGCACTGGAGCGGGAAAAAAGTGATATAGCTCAACAGATATATGACCTTAGACACCAGGCCGGATTAACGCAAAAGGAATTTGCTAAGCTGGTTAATACAACGCCTTCAGTTATTTCACGCCTAGAAAGCGCCGATTACAGCGGTTACTCTGTAAATACATTGCGGCGAATTGCCGAATCTATGCATCATAAGCTGGAAATTAAGTTTGTTCCCGAATAATTACCTCAGCTAATTGTTCAGTTGTATCGTCGGGATTCACGTCGAGTGAGTGGACGTGGGCGAAGCTTCGGAACCAGGTTCGCTGCCTCTTGGCCAGGCGGCGGGTGTTGATCTTGATTTTTTCCACGGCTTCGTCCAGGTTGATTTTTCCCTGTAGATACTCGATGATCTCGGCATAACTAACCGCCTGGGACGCCTGTTTACTTAGACCTTTGGGCTCGGTCAACAGAGATTTGACTTCATCCACCAGCCCCCCTTCGATCATATTTTTCACTCGTTGATTTATCCGTCGGTTATTATCTTGCTTATCTCGCCGCAGACAAATGATTTTCCAGGCGTGGCGAAATTTACCGCTGCGAAAATGGGTATGAAAGGATGAAATGCACCTTCCGGTTATTTCATATACTTCCAGGGCTCTTACAATGCGTTTAAGGTCATGAGGGTGAATGCGTTTGGCCGCGGCGGGGTCGATATGCAGGAGGCGTTGATAAGGAAGACCTATACCCTGCCGGGCGGCCTGCTCTTTTAATCGGCGGCGGAGCCCGGCATCGGCCGGCGGGCCGTCGAAAAGCCCTTCGATAAGGGCCCGGATGTACATGGCGGTCCCCCCTACTGCGATTATCGGACGTTGTTGTTTTTGGAGATCGGCAATGACCGTATCAGCCAACTCCACGTATCGCCCTACACTGAAGGATTCATACGGTTCTACCACATCGATCAGATGATGCCTGACCAAGCGGCGGTGTTCCGGGCCGGGTTTGGCGGTTCCGACATCCATGCGCCGATACACCTTCATAGAGTCGATACTGAGTATCTCAGCCCCTGTCCGACGCGCCAGTTCAAAGGCCAATTTGCCCTTGCCGCAGGCGGTGCAGCCCATGATAAGCATCATATCTGCAGACATTTTGGACTCTAGCTTACAGGTAAATGCCCCAGTTGCAAATAACTTTATCTCGGCATTCTGAAAAGCCCAACCCCCCTATCCGTGACTTTTCCGTTTGCAACTATGCACAAACCTTATCATAATTTTAAAAGCAACGGAAGAAAAATACCTCCGGCTCCAAGACGAAAAAGAGGGGGACGAAGACCGCTATGAGGGCAAGATTGAAGCATTAGAAGACCAAATCGACCGGCTCGAAGACAGGATCAAAGACCTAGAAGAGCAAGATAAAAAGCTCCGCAAAGAATTGCATAAAATCCGATCATAAGCAGCCCCCCCACCCCAGCGAGCTCACCTTTTTTTGCGATACTTCCCCCTCCAGTTATGGCGTCCTATTACTGTTGTAACTAACAAAAGTTTTGCAAAATTGAGGTTTAGTTAGGCATACTTGGAGAAGAAAAAATATTTTTTAATTTTTCTTTTCCAACAGTAAGTTATTGCCCGACAAGCAGTTAAGACATTATTTTTAGAAAATCTCAAAAACGATTTTCTTAAATAATGTATGCCAAACCTCAATTTTGCAAAAGTCCAGTTGTAAGCAACATTTTTCTCCCGCAGCCAGGCCAAAGCGTTCTGATTGCCGACCTGGTTGGGCGGAGTGAAAACGGGGTTTTCGGCTCCAACAGCAGATATTTTCGTGATGCAAACTGCCGGATTTTTATGGATTATTCGACTTGGCTTGAAGCGTTGGGTTCTTGGGTGGGTTGGCCCGAATCACCGCAGCCGGCTACGGTTCCCATGAGAAAAACTGCTAACAACACCGACATTGCAATTTTTAACAGAAAAGATTTAAACATGTTTTAACTCCTTTAACAACAATGACTTGCTTTAATTCCTTTGCCATCAGCGATGTTTCAAAGTATCTGTAACCGAACAACTTATATGTACTACTTGTCGGGAAAATAACTTGTTTATTACAAGGGGTATTTCAAACAAGTTCAAGCTTAAAATCAGTAATGATCGAAAAAATATTTCAAAACGCTCTGCAGAGCTGATTTTAGTTGGGGAAATTGAAATTTATAATCGTTGTCGAGCAATTTTTCCGGCAAGGCCCTTTGACCGGCCAAGAGCAGGTCCTGTGCCATCTCGCCCAGAAGCATTTTTAAGGCAAAAGCGGGAACAGGCACTAAGGCCGGACGATGCATGACACTGCCGAGCAGTTGATAAAATTCCTTTGCGACAACAGGCTGGGGGGCCGTCAAATTAAACGCACCATGAGCATCTGATTTTTCCATCAGGAACTTCACGGCCCCGACAACGTCCTGTATATGAATCCACGACATCCAGTTACTCCCCGACCCAGGGCAGCCGCCCAAAAACTTTCGATATATGGGCAGCACCTGCTTGAGCATCCCCCCTTCGGCCCCTAAAACCACCCCGATCCGAACCACCCCGAGCCTTACTCCCATATCAGCGACTGCTTTTATCGCCCGCTCCCATTGCCGACATACATCTGCCAAAAAACCCGAACCGGCGGGTGATTCTTCGTCGAGTGATTGATCTCCGCTGTCGCCGTAATAACCGATAGCGGAGGCCTGAATTACCACTTGAGGCTTTTGTCGGGCCAATTTGACTGCTTCAACGACGGCCTGGGCGGCGTTCAGGCGGCTATCAAGGATGCGTGTTTTTTTCTGTTTGGTCCAGCGACCTGAACCTACATTTTCCCCCGCCAGGTTAACAATAGCATAAGCTCCGTCGGCATAATCCGCCCAGCCTTGAGCGGTGCAACCATCCCAAGGAACTAATTTTACGCGGGGTCTTTCGGTTCGTTGATTTTTTTCCGCCGAACGGGTCAGGCCGATTACTTCGCAGCCTGCTTCAGCCAGATGCCTGCCCAACTCCTGGCCGATAAAACCCGTGGCGCCGGTAATAATTACGCGTTTATCCATAATAGTTACTTAAAATCATCCCCATGCCCGGCGGGCTTGAGGCTGCCACCCGCCGCTCCATACCTTTTCTTTTTGTTAGTGACTCACAATATTCTACTTATATTTTATCAATCACCCGAGGGCGACGTCGAGGATCATCATGACGGTGAAGCCCGCCATGGCGCCAAGGGTGGCCAGGTCAGTGTTTTGACCCTGCTGGGATTCGGGGATGGCTTGTTCGACGACGACAAAGATCATAGCGCCGGCGGCAAAGGCTAAGGCATAGGGTAAGATGGGTTGAGCGATTATGACGGCGGCGGCGCCAAAGACGCCGGCTAAAGGCTCGACCACGCCGGAGAGCTGACCGTACCAGAAGCTCTTCAAACGTGTGACGCCTTCCCGGCGTAAGGGCAGCGAGACGGCCATTCCTTCCGGGAAATTCTGCAGACCGATGCCCAGGGCCAGGGCTACGGCACCGGCGAGAGTGGCAGAGGGCAAATCAGCGGCGACGGCGCCGAAGGCGACGCCCACCGCCAGACCTTCCGGAATATTATGCAAAGTGATTGCCAAAACCAGCAGAATGGTTTTTTTCCAATGCGTGGCAATGCCTTCGGCCGAGTCGCGGGGCTTAAAGCGATGCAAATGAGGAATCAGTCGATCGCAAATCCTTAAAAACACCCCACCCAGCACAAAACCTGCAGCAGGAGGAAACCATGATCCGATGGCATGCGCCTGCGACATTTCGATGGCCGGGGCCAGCAGCGACCAGAAGCTGGCGGCGATCATCACCCCGGCGGCGAATCCCAGCGAGGCGTCCATGATTTTTCGACTGACATTTTTGGCCAAAAATACCAGCGCCGCCCCCAGCGCCGTCACGCCCCAGGTAAAGCAGGTCGCCAAAAAGGCCTGAATGACAGGGTGGAGCTCTTTGAAATACTCAACCATGAACTAAGCTCCCGCAGCCGGTTTCGGAACAAGGATAAACTGCATTTGAGTGCATGACAAATAAAATGTACTCCCCATATCTGTTAAAAATTGTGAACATGATACTTCTCTTTTTGGTTCAAAGGTCAATTTTCATGAGGATACCATCCAATTCTTTGCCATAATAAGCCGGAAGGCGCCGAATTCTTTGAAATCCCCTCCTTTTAAAGAAAAGAACTCCGTTCTCATTGGCGACGGCAACGGTAAGCGCAACCTTCCTGCATCTGCGCTTTTTCACTTCTTCAAGGAATCGCTGCATAAGCTTATCACCAACGCCCTTTTTGCGTGAAGGCGGCAGGACGGCAATGCTATCGAGGGTGGCCGATGGTTGAGAAGTTGAGGTTCTAACTAAGCCCGCCGCATAGCCGATGAGGGTGGAGTTTAATATTGCAACCAGCAGGATCGCACCCTTACGGCACAGATAATCCATGAAATCTTCTTCGTTAAATCTATGCTCTCGATAGTAAGTGTCGAAGCATTGCCTTTCCAGAGACACCAAATCGTCAATGTCAGATTCTTTCGCCTCCCTAAATTGCAAAGCTTTAAGGCCCTTTTGGTCAACCATAGAATAGAGATATTCCCCTTTAAGGGAATAGACTTATTAAAATTCTCATTATCCGAATTTTCCGTTTACTAATTGGAAATTCGGCCGGCTAAATGTGTCGAGCAACTTACGCAATAACAAATTTTCTATTCTTTTTTTGCCGTTGTATCAGTCTTTCAATATGCGGGTGGGAAGAGGTATCGGCGTCATAACCTTAAAGATCGGGATGATCGCTTCTCGGGGTTGTCTCTGGGTGAACTGGCGCATTCTCTGGGCCATTTCCGGATCGGTTCTGCCGCCCGCGCGGCCGCCGCCGGCCCTTTGGAACATAGCGGCAATCTGGTTCGGGTCGGCGAATCTAGCTCTACCGGCCATGATCGTCGGATCGGGCATCCCTCTACCGCCGCCGGCGCCCGGCACCCGAGGCAAAAGGGCGTCCATGGAGTTCCAGGTGATGACGTTATCATTGGTTTCCGGTTCGAGCATGTGAGTGACGAGCCGGCCCTGCACCTGACCGGTCCGGACGATAAAACTGCCCTTGGGAAAGGTGCGCGATTCTTTAAGGGTATCGTCTTCGCAGGTGACGGCAACAGAAGCGGGATGATCGTATTGAGAAGCGTAGTCGATATTAGTTACTTTGTAGGCTTCGATGTCGAGTTCGGTATCTTCCTGCAACACTTCTATCAAAATATCGTGCTTATGTAAAAGTTCAATCGCCTTAACGGCCCGGGGCTCCAAAATGTAAGCATAAGGGCGGGGCCGGGATTTGGTGACAATCGGCATGGACATCAATAAGGCGTCAGTCACTTCAATAATCTTGCGTTCTTCGCCGCGGCCTTCGGCGATCAGGTAGGAGACCTTATAATCCTGGGGTCCTTTTTCCACGGCGATGGCAATATCGCCGGCGGCCTTTTGACCCAACTCAATGGTTTCGCGGCGGGCCCGATCGATGCACTCCATCAGTTTATCTTTATTTTCGGCGGCGTACTCCAGAAGAGCGCGACAGGCGACATAGCCGCTTTTTGCGCCGATTTGGCGGTCCTGGCCGCCGGGGGATTCATATAAAATGCTGATACAATTTATAAAGCCGCCATAGACGTTGTTGACGCGGGCGTCGGTGAGGCCGGTCCGCCAGGCCTGGCGATCGCCGCCGGAGTAGTACCAGGATTTGTAGCCTTGCCTTTCCATTTGCTTATCGACGAAGGGGAATATATCCTGGTCACACAATTCGGTGAGCCTCTGGTCGGAGGCGGCGTGGGCGGGCCCCTGGTAGCAGATATTATAGGGATAGGAACCGCCGTTGTGGCCGTCGAGTTCAATATGAGGCTGCCATTTGAGCCAGAGGTTCTGCACAAAATTACTCAGGGCGGGCTGCTCGAGCTTGATGTAATCGCGGTTCATATCGATGCCGCGGGAATTGCCGCGGGTGGCCCGGACGAAACCGTCGCAGTTGATCGAGGGAGCGATGATCACTACCACGTCATCCAAAAGGTAATTTTCATCGGTGCCTTCGGCGGCCAGATCGCGGGTTAACATTAAAAGCGATTCGCGAACGGTCCGCTCCCCGCCGTGTACGTTGGCGGCCAGCAAGACGATGGGTTTGCCGGAGGCGTTCGCCTCCCAGGGCTGGGTGATCAAAGGCCGAGACAATACCGCGTAAGGCTGGCGGCGTCCCTCGATAGTGCTGCCGAAATCACTCAGGAGCATCTCGGTGGACGAGGCCTGCACCTTCTGCAGGAAATCCCACATTTCTTCAAAACTGGTGTAGTTTTCAAAGTTTGATTCCTCGTGGGCGGTGCGGATCTCCTGCGACAGGACCGGTATGGGCAATAATACCGCCAGAAGAACAGTCAAGAAACCAATCAGATAGAGTTTTCTCAATCGATTCATTTGTGTTTCCTCCAAAAAATTTTAGTTACAAATAAAACTCTTTACGCTCGATTTTTGTTTTTAAAACCGCCATGTTTTTTAATATTGTCATCTGTCGCCCTGGAGGAGGCCTCCGAGCAGGCTGCCGCCGACCCCGCCGACGCCTTTCTTTTCGCCGACGCTGCGGCGGGAAGCGGCGAAAATGCGATCAGCCAGTCGCGAGAACGGCAGACTCTGCAGATAAACCTTTCCCGGACCGGTCAGGCAGGCTAAAAATAGTCCTTCCCCACCGAACAGGGCATTTTTAAAACCGCCGATAAACTGGATGTCATATTCGACCGTGGGAGCGAAGGCCACCAGACAGCCGGTATCTACACGGAGATTTTCACCGGGCTGGAGCCTTCGTTCGACGATGGCGCCGCCGGCATGAACGAAGGCCAAACCGTCGCCTACCAGCCTTTGCAGGATAAAACCTTCCCCGCCGAACAGCCCCGCGCCAATCCGCTTGGTGAAGGCTATCTCGATTTCAATGCCGCGGGCGGCACAGAGAAAGGCATCCTTCTGGCATAAAAATTGACCCCCCTCCCGGCCCAAATCCAGCGGGATAATCTTGCCCGGATAAGGCGCCCCGAAGGCCACCCGGCCTTTGCCGGAGCCGTTGTACATAAAGGTGGTGATGAAGAAGCTCTCGCCGGTTATCATCCTCTTAAAACCCTTAAAGAGCCCCCCGCCGGTGGATGTTTGCATCTCGATGCTATTGTCCATATACATCATGGCCCCGGCCTCGGCCCGCACCCCTTCGCCCGGATCCAACTCCACCTCCACCAACTGCATATCATCCCCGAAAATCTGATAATCAACCACGTCGGCGCCGCTGGGCATAATTAAGTCTCCAATTATTTTCAGTTTTATATAAAAAGTTACAATTTATCTTTAATGAATTTTTTGCACGAAAATTTAAGATAACATCTAATAACATGAATATACGATCGAAAAACAGCATTTTAATCCAAAGCTTTTATAAAGTTTGATTTCCCAGCAACGTTAGCGCCAATTAATATATTAAATTTGCCAAGTTCGACTTCGATGTTTTGCAAGCTTTTAAAGTTGGAGACCTTAATGCTTTTGACGGCCATAGTTTTATCCTTGTGTGTTTATAATTATCAATAAAATTGATAAAAGGAGTATAAATATATATATTGTTTATTTATCCAATTAATCCATAAAAATATTACTGATTACCAGCTCTGTTCGGCGGCCCAGGGGCCGGCGGGGCCTTGGGGTTTGGGCTGAGGCCGGGCCTTTAAGATGGCCCCGGCGACAGCGATATCTTCGTTGGTGGTTATTTTGATATTACCGGGGGTGCTTTCCACCAGTTTCACCGGGATGCCCAAGGCTTCCACCAGTTGGGCATCGTCGGTGATGTCGGCATCGATTTTGGCGCGCTTTTCGTAGGCCCGGCGGATAATATCCGGTTTGAAGACTTGGGGGGTCTGGGCCTCCCACAGGGGGCGGCGATCCACCGTTTCAGAGACAGCGCCGTCTGGGCCGACCTTTTTGATGGTTCCCACCAGTCGATGGGCCAGGATGGCGGCGCCGGACTCGGCGGCAGCCTTAAAAACCGCATCAATCTGCGGTTTGGTCACGCAGGGCCGCACCGCGTCGTGCAGGGCGATCAGGTCCGCATCGTCTCTGACCTCGGCCAGCAGCTTGCTCACCGTCTCGTATCGCTCGGCGCCGCCCAGGATAACCTTGACGCCGTGAAACCCTATGCTGTCGCCCCATTTAATCTTGAAAAGTTCCTCATCCTCGGCGGGAATGGCCATAACAATCTGGCAGACATCTTCGCGGTCGGCGAATTGCTCAACGGTCCGCAAAAAAACCGCTCGGCCGTCGATATCGGAGAACTGCTTTTTCTTTTTACCCTTAAACCGTCGGCTGGACCCCGCGGCGGGCAGTAATACTGCTACTTTTAATGCCATTTAATTAATCCTATCTATAAAATTTTTTGAAATATTGACCGAATGCCATCATACCGTCAGGGACCGGCATGTCAAGTTTATGCAAGATAGGTATATTTGATACCTAAAGTAGCGCTGCCAAAGTGATGCTGATGTTAAAACATTGTAAAATAAAGGTTTATGGCAATTAACGCCATAATGTAACTATGAGCGGTCCCCTGATAAATCAGTTGACAAAAGGCGTTTTCTGTGGTAAATATAATGTAAACGGGGTGTTGGCCTAAAAACCTGCCTACCAGCATGAAAGGTAATTTGCAGATGTATCAGCCAGATATAAGATCGAGAGGGTCGGTTTATAGAGTTCTGACGATGCTGCTGGGGTGGGCGGCATTTGTCTCTCTGATAGCCGGTTGCAGTGAATCACCCGACAGATCCGCCCAAAAGCAGGCGAGCGAAAGCGTAGTAATAGCAGATAAGTTAATCAGGGAGAGTCAATTTGGCGCCGCTGGCGTTGCTTTTCGGCCCGACGACGATTTGTCGGATTTTGAGCAGGCCCTGAACGAATGGGATCAGTTAGCCCAGCGGCTTAGTCCCGGCGACTTTCAAGCTCTGCAGAGAGCGGCTGATCAGATGTACGCCCTCAGTCTGCAAATACTGGATCAACAGCGTCAAAGCGATGCACCGTCGATCCAGACGAGAAACCAACGTTTACAGGAAGCTCAGCAGACACTGTCGGAAGCTATCTCAAAAGCACAGCAGAACGAAGTTCGCGAGGCACGGGTGGGACCGGAGCTGATGCTCGGCACCATGTACTTGATGGACAGTCGCGATAAGGCTGATCAATTAAAGCAGCAGGCCGCCCAGGTTCACAGTGCACAAGCGTCACTCAGCAGCTTATTGTCCGCCCTGGTTCGGGAGCAATTAGTCGGCTTCGCCCTGGAAAATCGTCGATCCCCAGAGTCTATCGAAAAACTAAATGCTCTCTTAGACGAACCGGATAAGGGCCTGAGAAGCCGGTTGGCTGAAGCGGAGGCAAAAACTCAAAAGGTATTGGCCGAAAGAAACTCCCTTCAAAAACAATATGAAACCGTCCAGGATCAAGCCGACCGCCTGCTGCGGGAATATGTGGATTTGTTGAATCAGGCCGAACAGGCCTCGGGCCAACAGCGCTACCAGTTGCAACTCAAAGCTTATGAAATACGGCGGGGCAAAGGCCAGGGACCTGACAAAGTGGAGGGCGCCATAGCCTTGGAGGCCCGGGCGCAAAAGGTGCAAAATGAATTGGCGGTGCTCGATACCAACGTACAATATCAACTGCTTTTACAGGGAAAGCTGAGGGAAAATATCCAGCAAATTGAAGACACCATCAAGCTACTGCAGAACCCCACGTTTCTGAAAGAAATCCAGGACGGCTTATGGGAAAGCGATCAGCAGACAGATCAATTGGTATCTTTAGCGTCAAAGCAGTTGAGCGCGTTGCGGGCCGCCGACGAACAGTATATCGCTTTGCGTGAAGAGGCGGTCGAGGCCTTCAGCGAAACGCTCAATTCCTTCAACCGAGCGGCGGGTGCTGCGGTCAGTCCCGATTTGAGGAACACGCGGCAGCATGCTCAACATCTGGCGCAGTTAGCCACCCGGGAATGGGCTCAGCTCTGGCAGAGCGACGCCCTTCATTACGATCTTAGCCAAACAATCCTCGCTTCGGTGGAGCAAGTTGCTCCGTTGCGTGAAGAGGCCGGCCCCATGCGCCTGGCCTACGAGCAGGCCCGGGATCAGGCCCAAGCCCATGCCGCCCAGCTTTTGCAGCAAATACAAGAAGTTGAAGCAGATGTCACAGTGCCTCCTATGACCTTTGATGAACCCGGCGGAATCGATCCCGGTGTAGTCGATACTGCTGAAGTTGATCTTAATGCCGTCGATAAAAGCAGTTTAACAACGCCGCCACCTGTAATTACAGATCCCAATCAAATCATCCGCTAGAGGTAATTACCATCTCGGCCGACATGTCAATAATTACACCGCATTCTGTTAACTATCGACAGATAGCAGCCTCAATCCCAGCCTTTCGGGATTGGAGAAGACGATTTGTTAAAATCATTTCTTTTTTACGTAAACTATCGGATTGGTGAAGCCTCGTTTGTCCAGGGCGGTCAGCAGGGATTGGTAATTCTTTTGGGCTTCGATCTGGGGAGGTTGTTCAACCGGTAAGTGAACTGCGATAATCCGCCGGTCCAGAATGTTCAGCCAATCCAGAGGATCTCCCAGACGCTCGGCATAATGAGGATTCAGACAAATCCCCATATAAGGATTGTTGATCTCGTCGATCAGCTCGCGGAGCTCTAAAGGTGATAACAACAAACCGCTGCCGGGATTTTCTATCGCCAGATATACGAAATGTTCTTCCGCCCGGGCCGCCAATGTCTTCAGTGATTCAAAAACTAAATTAAACGTCTGCTCGTAAGAACCGTCCAGCAAAGCACCCAAAGGTCTGTTTTCATGGGCTGCAATCACCACTATCGCCCCCCTACCCTCCTCGGCGGCACAAACGATAAAGTTGTTGAGATATTCAATAGCAATATCTCTTACCTTTGCCGCCGACGAGCCCAGACCGACAATATCATACTCCCTGGTGGTAACCGAGCATATTTCCAGACCTTTTTTTTGCGCTTTTTCAATAGCTGTCGGCCAGGTTTCGCCTTTTATCCGCGGCGGGAGCCGCCGGTCGGCATCGACGCTCAGCTCCAAACCCGCAAAACGATGCTTCACCGCTTGTTCCAGCAGTTCATCGTAACTTTCCGCCCCCTCCAAACTATTGGTATTAATGCACTTAATCATCTGTCATTCCGATTGTTGACCCTGCATAATTACAAAGCTATAATGGCCCCAAACATAACATTTTGCAAGACCATATATCTGTCATTCCGGGTTTGACCCGGAATCCGGAGTTCCGTTGGTTTTGAACCTTTATTTAGGTTCCGGAAAAAAGGTAAACCGGATTTCCGCTCCCCGATCGGGATCGCCGGTAAGCTGTGCGGCAATGACGGCATGGGCGGCATGCTCCCGCAAGCGCGTGCATGTTTCCCCTCCAATAATTACCGGGTCTTCAAATGGCAAAAATAATACGGTTACCACAGCATCTGATCAATAAGATCGCCGCCGGCGAGGTGGTGGAACGTCCCGCCAGCGTTTTGAAGGAGTTGCTGGAGAACAGCCTGGATGCGGGGGCCCTGCGGATCGCCGTCGAGGTGGAAGACGGCGGCAAAAAATTAATCCGCGTCAGTGATGACGGCGCCGGCATGACCGCTGACGATCTGGAGTTGGCCGTCGCCCCCCATGCCACCAGTAAAATCACCACCGAGGATGACCTGTACGCTATCGGTACCTTTGGTTTTCGCGGCGAGGCCTTACCCAGTATCGCTTCGGTCAGTCAAATGGAGATTGTTAGCCGCTGCCATGATACCATCGAAGGCGCCAAGTTGGAAATTTCCGGCAGTAAGCTCCGGCCCGTAGCGCCGGCCGCCGCCGCCGCGGGCAGCGTCGTCAGTGTCAGCAATCTGTTTTTCAACACCCCCGCCCGCCGCAAATTCCTTCGCACCACCAACACCGAAATGGGCCATCTCACAGAACAATTTACCCGCATCGCCCTGGCCCATACCGAGGTACATCTCAGCCTTACCCACAACGGCCGCAACGTTTACGAACTGCCCGCCGGTCAATCCCTTCGCGAACGCATCGCCATTCTCTTTTCGAGCGAACTGGCCGATAATCTCCTCCCGATCCGACGCCAAGACCGCGGCATCGAGGTCACCGGCGTGATCGCCCCCCCCCGGCAATCCCGCAGCGGTTCGCAGTGGCAGTACATTTTTCTCAACGGCCGACACATTCGTGATCGCTTTATCAGTCACGCCATCCGGGAGGCCTATCGCGGTCTGCTGGAGATTAACCGTCAACCGATAGCATTTATATTCCTGCAGCTTGAGCCTCACCGGGTGGATGTCAACGTCCACCCCGCTAAAACCGAAGTGCGTTTCGCCGACTCCAACGCCATCCATTCCCAGGTCTTGGCCGCTATTCGCGACCGCCTGC
>Ga0111186_1063_pt1 | contig 17557 bp, 13 predicted proteins | sample DeeMarSWOR324_28_FD_80243 | JGI IMG/M metagenome (GOLD analysis project Ga0111186, IMG submission 80243) | Phycisphaerae bacterium SM23_30 | reverse complement strand
CGGCACCGGCAGGTGCTCGAACTTACTGCTTTCCGTGGTCACGCAGACACGGTTGTGGGGACCCAGTCTACGGGAAGACTCAAACCGATAGGAAAAATCAATGTCCTTACCGGTAAAACGCAGCGGAGACCCTATTTTATGGGCCTCCCGTTTCAAGACCCGCATCGCTTCGTTATCCTGCGGTACGGATATCGCAGGCACTCCCTCCTTGAAAATACCCGCTTTTTCCTTGGCTATCTTGCTAATATCATCACCCAACTGCTGGTGGTGATCGATACTAATACTCGTTATCCCCACCGCCTCCGGGATCAACACATTCGTACTATCGAGGCGGCCTCCCAGCCCCGTCTCTATGACCGCAATATCCACCTCGGTTACCACAAAATGTAAAAACGCCATCGCCGTCAATATCTCAAAGAAGGTGGGAGGATCGTCGCACATTTTCTTCACTACCGGGGCCACCTTCCGAACCAGACGAACCATCGCCGCTTCGCTAATCATTCTCCCGTTTACGCATATGCGTTCTCTAAGATTCAGTACGTGCGGCGAGGTATAGAGACCCACTTTGTAGCCGTTGGAGACCAGCATTTCCGCCAGCATTATACAGGTTGAGCCTTTGCCCTTGGTGCCCGCTATATGCACAGCGGCCAGCTTTTTATGGGGATTACCCAAATATCTTAATAATTTATTCATACGATCGAGGCTGAAAGTATCCGTATTATACCGTAACCTCTTGGCAGACTCATAGTTAGTGTTACTGAATAAAAAATCCAAGGCTGCCTTGTAGTTGGAAATAGCGCGGGACCTACGCCTCATCGTTGTTTTGGTGCTCACGTTATTGCTTCCTTGCGCATATCAGGAGGACGAATATTACACAAACCTACATATTAACGGTTTATGGCACAAAAATCAACCTTTTGACCACTTTATGGGCGATTTTACCTCCCTTTGGGCATACCAAAAGTTGTAAAATCCTACCAAATAAACACATATGATTCCTAACTATTTAATCAAATTACATTATCCTTCACTTTTGTCCTGTGAGCAGTTGCTTACAACCGTAAACATTTTCAAAATAATTCGATAAAATTACGCTTGCTATTACTACAACTAATTGAAATAGTATGAATAAATATTTAGACACATATTCCACTTATCTTCCTATCCATTAAAACGTAACTTATGCATAAGTATTGCCGACATCAAAATCCCGCTCCAACTGCCCAATTTAACTATAAGTTCCTTTATATCAATAGTTTAAGAAAGAAACTGCGATTTTATCCACCATTTCCTCCTGTCCTCTGAAACGCTTTGCTCCTTCCCCACAGTTTGTTGTCAATATTGGATATTAATAATTTCTTTTAATTAAATATTTTAACTTCGAATTATATTTAATAAAAAGCAAACATAAATTTGGGCCGCCCAAAAGAGCGCCATCTCTATGATTTTTAATACAATTTTTTATATGATTTTGTTCGTTTACTTATGGCTCTGGATTGAGTTTTAAGCCCCTTAGAAGCCCTTGTGAGCACAATTCTTGACCTGGATGGGGTAAATCTGTTATTTTATATATTTGATACGAGGAAAAGCCATGGCGAGCGAATTTGATGATAAATTCCCCGGTACTGTAGTCTTCGTGGACCTGGCGCAACGAAGCTATCCGATATATGTGGGTTCAGGAACCTTCCGTCGTCTGGGTAAATACTTTCTTCGACATTTTGGGCAGCGACGAGCCGTAATCGTCACCGACGACAACATAAAGGCTATATTCGGTTCCCGGATGCTCTCAGACTTGAAATCGGCTGATCTGGAGGCCCGCCTGGTCTCAATCCCCCCGGGCGAATCCAGTAAACGCCTGGAGATGGCAGAGCTGCTCTATGACAAGATGTTTGACTTCTCGCTGGAGCGATCAGATGTCATTTTGGCACTCGGCGGCGGCGTCATAGGTGATTTAGCCGGCTTTGTTGCCGCCACCTTCAAACGAGGCGTTAATTTTGTGCAAGTGCCCACTACCCTGCTGGCCATGGTGGACAGCAGCGTCGGAGGAAAAACCGCTATCAACCACCCGCGCGGTAAAAATATGATCGGTGCGTTTTACCAGCCAAAATTTGTATATGCCGACACGGAAACTCTGAAAACCCTGCCCCGGCGTGAAATGGGCTGTGGCCTGGCGGAGACGGTTAAGCACGCGGTTATACGCGACGGGCAATTTTTCGAGATGCTCGAAGCCTACAGCCAAGCCATAATGGAGCTGCAACCGGACATTTTAGCGGAGGTCGTGGTTAGAAATTGCCGAATTAAGGCGGAAATAGTCTCCGCCGACGAACGCGAAGCAGATCTCCGCCGCATCTTAAACTTCGGTCACACCATCGGCCATGCTATTGAGACGGTGTTGGTTGAGCGTGATTTTCATCACGGCGAGGCCGTAGCTCTGGGCATGGTCGCTGCCGCCCGCTTAGCGGCGAACCGTTCCCTGCTCAAAACCGATCAGGCCGAAAGAATCGTCAACTTGTTAAAGACCTTTGATCTGCCCGTTCACGTCACCGGGGAACTACCTGTGGACCAATTACACCAAGCAATGCAGCACGACAAAAAAGTCAGTGGAAAAAAATTACATTTTGTGGTACCGACTTCACTGGGCAGTTGTACATTGGTAAATGATCTGACTGAGACGGAAATTAAAAATGCGATTAAATCTCTAACGGAAAACATTTCCTAATCCATGGATTCAAACTCCCAACAACGTGAACATGTCGCCAAATGGCTGCGGCTGCATTTGTCGGATCAGGTCGGTTCAAGAACCTTTGCAAAACTACTGAAAGCATTAGGCGGTATAGATCAGGTGCTGGGGGCAACCGCAGGAGAGTTGGCCCGGGTGGGCGGGATCGGACCCAAAAAAGCAGAACAAATCGCTCACAGCCGAGACAACCTTGATATAGAGGCGGAACTTGCCCTGGCGGACAGGCTGGGCGTCCGGATTATCACTTTTGAAATGGACGACTACCCGAAACTGCTCCGCGAAATTGCCGACCCGCCGCACGTTTTATACGTCAAAGGCCGGCTTATAGAAGCCGACGAGTTTTCCATAGCCATAGTCGGCTCCCGCAATTGCAGTTTATACGGCCAGGAACAAGCCTCCCGCTTGAGTCATTTATTGGCTGCCGCCGGCTTCACCGTGGTCTCGGGTATGGCCCGCGGCATTGATACCGCGGCTCATCGAGGCGCCCTGGCCGCCGATGGACGAACCATCGCCATATTAGGCTGCGGCCTGGCTAAGGCGTACCCCTCGGAAAACCGCGACCTGGCCGATATGATCTCTCAACAAGGCGCCCTGGTCAGCGAATTACCCTTAACTTTTGAACCTTTGGCCACCACTTTTCCCATGCGGAATCGCATTATTTCCGGCCTTACTCTGGGAGTCATCGTGGTAGAAGCACGGCCGCAAAGCGGCGCTCTAATTACCGCCCGCTTGGCTACCGAGCAGAACCGCGAGGTAATGGCGGTGCCAGGCCGCATTGACGCCCCGGGCAGCTGGGGGCCTCATCAATTGATTAAGGACGGCGCCAAACTGGTGGAAAAGATTGAGGACGTGCTGGAGGGTCTGGGCCAGATTGGTCAGTTAGTCAGGGACCATACTGTCGAGGCAACGGCCCAGGCCCGGCAAAAAATCGAACCTGCCCTTTTTGACGCTAAACAATTCAAACTATCGCCGTTGGAAGAAAAAGCACTGGATTGCCTTAATCATGAACCAACCCACATCGACGAGATTATCTCCCGGACCGGATTATCCGCCAGCCAGGTCAATGCGGCCATTACCTCCCTGCAATTAAAGGGATTATTGAAGCAGTTGCCGGGCAACTATTGCCGGAAATAGCGCCCCCGGATATTTTTAGACAGTTTCCGGCCCGACTTCTGAAGAATTGCCGAAGTCCAGCCCCACCTTTACCGTGGCCGAAAGCAACGAATCACTGCGATCTATTCGAACCACCTGGGCGTTTTTTACCCGGGAAAAACTGCCTTTATCCTTAGCCAGCGACTCAAAACGGGGAAAATTTATTTCCAGGTCCTGACCTTCCCGAACCGGCGCTTTCATAGGCAATTCCACCAGGGCCCCCACGCTGGAGACGTTCACGCTATGGCCGTTAAAAAAGCGTGATGCTTTAGGATGCCAGATGCTTATCGGCCATTCCACCGGGGATCTCTCCGCCCGTCGTTGTTCAAAGGCACATACCACCGTTTCTTCCCTTCTTTTGGGTAATAATGTCTCAGCGGCCTCAAAATAGCCCTACAGGTTATTCGTACTATTGATATCGACCTGCCGTAAACGCTAATTTAGGAAAGATAGGTATAATTGGTAAATTTTGGACCTGGTTATCGGAACTGTAAACCATTTGGTAGGACCAAAACGGCGAACCTAATTTAAAACTGATAATAAGCAGAGATTAAACACAATCGGCATGAGAAAATTTTTCCCCTATTAAACCGATAATGAGCCGGATAAAAGAATTATTGCTTTTAATTATGATTTAATATAATCTTGCAAATTCGGATTTTATTAAGGGATAAACCTACAAAGGAAACGCAGTGCCATGGCAGGAAACGAGATCAGCGGTTATAATTTTAGCGCCATCGAAAAGAAATGGCAGTCATATTGGCAGGAAAACCAAACCTTCGCCGCCCCCGACGGGCTGGACAAGCCCAAGTTCTACGTGCTCGATATGTTCCCCTACCCCTCGAGCGAGGGTTTGCACGTCGGTCACCCGGAAGGTTATACCGCCAGCGATATTGTCTCTCGTTACAAAAGAATGAAGGGTTTTAACGTCCTGCACCCGATGGGTTATGACGCCTTTGGCCTGCCCGCCGAGCAATACGCCGTCCAGACGGGCACTCACCCTCAGGTCACCACCGCAAAGAACATCAACAACATCGAACGCCAGATCAAGATGTTTGGCTTTTCCTATGACTGGTCGCGGCGTCTGGCCACCACCGACATTGATTATTACTGCTGGACCCAATGGATATTTCTGAAGATGTTCAACAGCTGGTATGATCCCATTGCCGACGCCGCCCGGCCAATCAGCGAACTAATCCAGAAGCTCGAAAATCACGAATATATGGTAAGTCCCACCGGTGAAATCATTTACGACACCACCCACCCCATTTCCGTCTTAGCCGGCGAGCCGGTCGGAACATTTAAATATCAAGAGCTTACCGTGCAACAACAGCGCCAAATCATCGACGATCACCGCCTGGCCTACATAGCCGAGGTCCCGGTCAACTGGTGTCCCAAGCTCGGAACCGTGCTCGCCAACGAAGAGGTCAACAGCGAAGGGTATTCCGAACGGGGCAACTACCCGGTATTCCGCCGGGCCCTCAAGCAGTGGATGCTCCGCATCACCAGGTACGCCGAGAGGCTCCTGGAAGACCTCGAAGAGCTTGATTGGCCCGAATCAATCAAGATTATGCAGCGTAACTGGATCGGCAAATCCACCGGCGCCGAGGTTTGCTTTGCGATTGAAGGAAAAGACGACGAGGTTATCGAAGTCTATACGACCCGCCCCGATACCCTTTTTGGCGCTACTTATATGGTTTTATCTCCGGAACACCCGCTGGTGGCTGAATTAACCACCGATTTGCAGCGACAGGCCGTCCTGGAATACGTCCGACAGGCGGCCCGCAAATCCGAGCTGGAACGGACCGCCGACACCAAGGAAAAGACCGGGGTTTTCATCGGCACCTATGCTATCAATCCCGTCAACCAGGAGCGGATCCCCATCTGGGTCGCCGACTACGTATTAATGGGCTACGGCACCGGCGCCATTATGGCGGTCCCGGCCCACGACACCCGCGATCTGGAATTCGCCGAGAAATTCGATCTGCCCATCATTCAGGTGGTCCAACCGCCTGAGGACGTTGACTGGCATGGTTATGTGGATGAAGGCATTGCCGTCAACAGCGGCCCCTACGACGGCCTGACCACCGCCGAATTCAAGAAAAAAATCACCGATTGGCTCGAGGAGCAAAACCTCGGACGCGGCGCCGTGAACTACAAGCTTAGGGATTGGCTTTTCAGCCGGCAGCGCTACTGGGGCGAGCCCTTCCCCATTGTCCACTGCGAAAAATGCGGCACGGTGAGCCTGCCCGAAGAAGATCTGCCACTGGAGCTGACGGAAACCGATGATTTCACCCCGGATATTTCCGACGATCCTGATTCTGTGCCCAGCCCCCCCTTAGGCAAGCTGACCGAGTGGATTAACACCACCTGTCCCAGCTGCGGCGGGTCCGCCCAACGGGAGCTAAATACCATGCCCCAGTGGGCCGGCAGTTGCTGGTATTATCTGCGCTACCTCGATGCCAAAAATAACCAAGCCCCCTTCGATAAAGACAAGGAAAGATACTGGATGCCCGTCGATCTCTACATCGGCGGCGCCGAACATGCCGTCCTGCACCTGCTCTACGCTCGCTTCTGGCACAAGGTGCTGTACGATCTCGGCTGGGTCAGCACCAAAGAGCCGTTTGTGAAACTGGTCAACCAGGGAATGATCCTGGGCGAAGACAATCAGAAAATGAGTAAAAGCCGCGGCAATGTGGTCAATCCGGACACAGTTGTAGAACAATACGGGGCCGATTCCTTCCGTCTGTACGAGATGTTTATGGGACCATTACAGACCGTCAAACCCTGGAGAATGCAGGACGTTGAAGGGGTCTATCGTTTCTTAAATAAGGCCTGGCGGATGATCATCGACGCAGGCGGTTCGGTGCACGCCAATATAACGGATGCCCAACCGGAAGGAGAAGCCCTGCGGCGGCTGCATAAAACCATCAAAAAAGTCACCGAGGATATCGAAACTTTAGCGTTTAACACCGCTATCTCGCAGATGATGATTTTCGTCAATGAATATCTGCGCCTGGAAAAACGCAGCAAAAAGGCGATGGAGACCTTCGTTCTGCTGCTTTCGCCTTTTGCCCCTCATATCGCTGAAGAGCTCTGGCAAAGGCTCGGTCATCCGGTGAGCCTGGCCTACGAAACCTGGCCCAGCTACAATCCCAAACTGACGATAGATCCGGAAGTAGAGCTGGCCGTCCAGATCAACGGCAAAACCCGCGCCAAAATCACCGTCCCGGCCGACAGTGAGGAAAAAACCATTGAGGAGACCGCGCTGGAGAGTGAAAATGTCCGGTCTCATTTGGCCGGGAAAACCGTCCGCAAGGTGATCGTCGTCAAAAACCGCCTCGTCAACATCGTCGCCAATTGATCCCATTTTATAATTCCGAGGCCGCTGGAGAGGGTTTGTAGCATGTTTTTATCATTCCGAGCACAGCGAAGACTCTCGGACTTCTACTAATATATCCTTTGCTCCGGGGCGTATGGCGCAAAAAATAGGCCGCCGTAACTCTTGAACGACGACCCTGTCCTTTGGATCCCTGACACCGCCCTTTTGTACATGCCGAAGCATCCGCCTCCAAGCAGTGCCGGGCCTAAAACCTAAATTTGTTCTCACATTCTCCTTAGTGTAGTATCGACAAAGTCTCATCGATACATTGAATTACTTGCTTAATATCGAACGGCTTGCAAAGATAGGCGTCAAAGCCCTGCTGAAGCAGGGCCTGGCCTTCGCCTTCGGTCAGGGCCGAAGTGAGGGCTACCATCCGCGTATCCTGCAAATCGCTGTTTTCCCGGATCACGCTGCAAATGCGCTTGGCGTTGATATCTTCCAGCATGATGTCCACCAAGATAATGTGGGGACGAAACTGCTCGGCGATCACCCCCGCGTCAAAGCCGCCCTGAGCCAATTTGACCTCGAAGCGTCCGCCTTTTTCCAGGGCTTCGGACATCGTATTGGTAATTTCCGGCTTGTCGTCAACGATCAAAACCCGCGTGGTTCCCCCGTCTAATCCGTTTAGCGGTATGCCGTGGGCCCGCATAAAGCGCACCAACTGGGAAACCGGAATTCGGCGATCTTTACTGCCGGGAATCCGATAGCCGCGGAGTTGGCCCGAATCAAACCACTTCGACACCGTACGCGGCGCCACGTTACAGATTTTCGCTACTTCACCGGTAGTCAACACGTCTTTTTTCTTATGCATCTGATTACTACCTTTAGAAGACGAAAGCAAGTTTTCAATCCTGCCTGATTCAATTTTCCCGGCCCGTCATCTTCGCTGCCGATATTGCTCACACGGGCCTGTCACAACTACGTTACAATGGTAAAATCGGCATGTAGGTTGACGAAGTTAAGCAAGTAATCCCGCTCAATCTAAAATAGTTATAGTCAGAAAGCACCTTTTGATTTATTTTTTTCTTCCCTTTGTTTCTATGCAGGTCCGCTATTTATACATCACAATTTTTTTCGAGGCTTTATCTGTCCGTATGCCATACAATTACCCACATTTAGCCTCATTATCTCTTGCTCGCGGCATTTCCGCCGGTCCGAACGTCCGAATAATCACCGGATTAATTTACGCACCAAGTAGCTTTTATATAATACCTTTCTTAAATATTATTATTGGCCGGCCCGCTGCCCAAGACAAGTTATAGGCCCTTTTACTTATTGTCTTTACTTGAGCCGCCGAATGGATGCAAAAAATAAAAAAAGGCGTCCTTAAACGATATAACGCCTCAAGAATCCAACTTAAATCCCCATAAAATTTTAATATTATGCCCCGACCGTACCGGCCGCGTCTTAATCACTTATAACAAGGGCCGGCATATTCAACTGCAGCTCGGGCAAGTTTTATAAAGAAAATAATTTTGGTGCGTTTGTTAAATACGCTCCTAGCGACAAATGTCCGCCTGGCCCGCACAGCCCAGGACGTGCAGTTTGCGCCGCACCATCTCCTTGATCGCCTCCCGTCCCGGCCCCAGATACTTGCGCGGATCAAACTGGTCAGGATGTTCACTGAATACCTGTCGAATCTTGGCGGTTAGCGCCAGTCGTAAATCGGTATCAATATTTATCTTGCACACCGCTGTTTTCGCCGCTTTACTTAACACTTCTTCGGGAACTCCCATCGTATGGGGCATATTACCGCCATATTTATTGATCAAATCCACGAACTCGCGCGGCACGCTGCTCGATCCGTGCATCACCAGGGGGACTCCCGGCAGCCGCTTGCCGATCTGTTCAATTACATCAAAGGCTATCTTCGGTTCGCTCTTGAACTTATACGCCCCATGACTGGTCCCGCACGCCACCGCCAAGGAATCACAGCCTGTCTGTTTGACGAATTCTTCCGCTTCGGCCGGGTCGGTCAGATGTTTCATAACATCATCGGCCGCCACCCCTACTACATCTTCTTCAATCCCGCCCAATTGGCCGATCTCCGCTTCCACTACCACTTTATTTTGATGGGCATAATCCACCACCTGTCTGGTCAGCGCCGCATTTTCGGCAAACGGCTTATGTGAAGCGTCGATCATCACCGAAGTAAAACCGTCATCCACGCATTGCCGGCATAATTCATACGTATCGCCATGATCCAGATGCATCACGATGGGCAGATTCGTTTCTTTTAGCGCCGCTTGGATCAACGCCTTCAAATATCTCATGTTGGCGTACTGCCGCGCCCCTTTGGATATCTGCAGGATCAGCGGCGCGTTTTCTTCCTTGCAGGCCTCGACGATCCCCTGGATAATCTCCATATTATTGACGTTGAAGGCCCCGACGGCGAAACCCCCTTCATAAGCCGCCCGAAACATCTTTTCCGTGGTCACTAAATTTTCCATAACTACTTTTCTTTCCATGGTCGCCGACAGCATAATTCGATCTCCTTTCGCGTTAGGGCTATTACACTTTGGTAAAATTCCAGTTACCACGAACTAAAATCGAATGTTATCGGAATTGACTTTATTTGTTTATATCAGGTTTTTGCTAACTCCTAAAGTTTTGCAAAATTGAGGTTAGGCATACCTGGAAAAGAAAAAATAAATTTTCAATTTTTTCTTTTCAGAAAGTAAATTATTATCCGACAACCGGTTAAGAAATTATTTAAGAAAACCTCAAGAACGATTTTCTTAAATAATATATGCCTAACCGCAATTTTGCAAAAGTCCAGTTAACTCCTTTCAATCAGCACCAATTCACCGTTCTTCACTCCGGTCAATCCGGAAAAATCGCCCCGCATGGTCCCGATAATGTTTACCGCCGAGGCCGCCCGAATCTCATCCGCCCGCGACGCCGGGGTCGGCCCAAAAAACATACAAAAAGCGCTGCCCGTGGGCCAATAACCCAACTCACCCGCCTGGATCACTTCTCGGGCCCCTTGCTCCAGTTCGGCCTTTACCGGTATGGCAAAATATATCTCCTCCCCCCAGCGGCGGGCCTTACCTTCGATCGGCAGCGCCGCCGCCACTGCTCGGGCCGTCGAACTATCATTCAACTTGGCTTCCACTAAAATACTCCCCGCCGTAATTTTTATTACCGTCGGCATATTTAAGCTCCCTGCATCAAAATCCCATTCCACCCATGCAACTCTTGATTTTGTTATTCAAAATTCGCCTATTATCCGGCATTTGTACTTTGTCACTTGTCGTTAATTTGGCCTTTGGATTTTGTCATTTGTCACTTTTTCTCATATATTCTATTACCAAGCGCAGCGTCTCTTCCAGCGACGTCCTGGGTTCGTAACCGATAGTCTCCCGAATCCTCTCCAGGCTCGGCGCCCGCCGCATCAAATCATCAAACGGTTTGCCGTAGGCCTCCTGGTAGGATTTAAATCTCTTTTCACTCGACGAGTCCGTCATCTCAATGATCTTATCCGCCAGCGCTTCGATGGAAATTTCCTGCTCGGACCCGATATTATAAACCCGTCCCGGCGCCGCGGGACAGTTCATCAGGTCGATAACCGCTTCCACCACGTCGCCCACGTAGGCAAAGGTGCGTGTTTGACGCCCGTTGCCGTAAATGATCAGGGGCTCATTCTTCAAGGCCTTTTCCACAAAGCGCGGGATCACCATACCGTATTGACCCGTCTGCCGCGGCCCCACCGTGTTGAAGAACCGCCCCACCACCACCGGCAGCCGATACTGCTCATAATAGGCCAATCCCAGGAACTCATCGATCGCCTTGCTGCAGGCGTACGACCACCGCGAAAAACGCGTGCTGCCGAAGACCGTGTCGTCGTCCTCGCGAAAGGGCACCGCTTCGCTTTTACCATAGACCTCGCTCGAAGAGGCCAGCAGGACTTTTCTACGGAATTTATTAGCCACCGCCAGCACCACTTCGGTTCCGTGAATATTGGTCTCGATCGTCCGCACCGGCTGCTCCACGATCAACTGCACCCCCACCGCCGCCGCCAGATGAAAAACCACGTCACACTGCTCGATCAAGAGGTGCATCGTTTCTGAGTTGTGGACGCTGTCATGGACGAACCGAAACTGCCGATGGTTCTCCAGTTCCGCGATGTTCTGCAAGGAACCCGTGCTCAGATCATCCACGGCAATCACTTCATGGCCGATCCCGATCAGGCGCTGGGCCAGATGCGAACCGATAAATCCCGCCCCGCCGGTAATCAATGCTTTCACGTACTTGTCCCTTTTATTAATGATCCAAGCAGATCAAGTTTACCAAGATATTTCATTAACTTAAACTCGCATTATATCAAACACCCGCCGGTTGTCCACCACCTTATAGCGTCTCCGCCAAATTAAGGGTAAATCCGCAGCGCTGCCCCAAAAACTCACACATCTATATACTCATATACTCAAAAGCATCGCTTTGCAATACCGCCATTTTGCATTATGATTTTTAATCTTTAATCTTACCTTGTCATTGGTCAAAACATATGAAACCAATTGAAGGGGCTGGCGAAGACTTCATACGTCAGATAAATTTCTGCGCCCGCAATAAAAACTGCAATAAAAAAAACAACCGCCAAGGGGCTGATGCGTCTGCTGATCCTGGACGCCAAAAATCCCAGCCCGTCGAGGTATAAAATAACAAACGGGATCAAAGCGCCCGAGATTAATCTTCCCGAAGTGAAATAAGGACTTTCCTGGGACGGATACCAACTGTCGGCAAAATCATACATAACCGAAAGTACGCCCAAGAACAAAACGAACAAGCATAAAACGAACATATTTATATAATTAAGCCGCCGGTGCCCCGCCGGGCAGGAGTTTTTGCATAATAACGGACCTATCATTGCCGCCAGAACAAATATTCCCGACGAAATAACAAAAAACAAATCCGTTCCCGCCCAGGCAAGGGTTTTGGCCCGCCATACGAGTTCGCCGCGCCAGAAGGTTTTTATCAGATCCGTCAAAAAATATATCGCCCCCCCACCGGTAAACAGGGGGTGATCCCCCATCTTTATGAGCGGTTTAACTTTCCAGTGCAAGGCCTCCAGCTTTTCCGCCGAACCCGTGATGTCTCCCAAGGCGTATGCGTTCCATCCCAACCAAAGGGTAATCGGCACCGCCGCCGTCAATACCAGCACAAAAAGATTCGCCCCCCGTTTTCTTAACCGCCCGGCCGCATGTGACTTTTTGATAATAGAGAACAAAAAAAGGAAAAACACCACCAGCAGGCAAACATTTGAAAACTTGGTGAGAAAGGCAGCGGCGATCATTAATCCCGTCACCAGATAGAACAAAAAAGTTCTTTCCGTATCGTGAATCTGGATTAAAAAGTACAGGGCGACCAGAAATAACAGGGGCGAAAAAACATCACTGTTAATAGCATAAAATACATCCTGAGGGAAAAAAATCAGCAAAAGCGGCACCCCGATCCGCAAAAACAGATTGTCTTTATACAGGGCCCGGCAAAACCAATAAGAAAAAAGCAAAAGCAGCCCATAAATCCCCACATTTAAAAAGCGAATCCAATATAACAAATGCCCCCCTTCTAGGCCCAATGCCTTCCCCAAATTATACCATACGCCCGCGCTGGCATAATAAACCGGAGGGGAATACGCCTCATGATTTTTTCGGGTCATCCAGGTTGCCGTCTTCTGAATAATATAAGCCGTAGCTTCTTCATCCCGAATCAACCACAGCGGCTGCAGTTCTCCCTCCGATTCCAGCTCGGTAAAATCCGCTAGATATTCCGGCGACTTATAAACGGCGATAAACCCGGCCGCTTCCCGATGAAAATAGTTATCACCTTTGCGCGGCAAATAACCCCGGGCATACTTGACGACCGTGTCGAAGTGCGCTTGCTCATCCACATTATTGAAGAAGGGAAAGGCGCAGCTAAAAAGAAATATTCGCACCAGGGCCGCCAGGCAGAATATCAATATTATAACCTTCTCATGCTTGCCGACAAAAACCTCTACAATTGTCTCGGAATAATTCGATTTACTTTTCATTATAAGGATGGAAGTTCCTGTATTTTCACATTTACCGACCTTGCGCCTTGCTCCGGTCAAAACCGCCGAAGACGGACTATATTATACAAATCCATCAACTCCTGTCTATTGCCGCCCTTTTGGTATTTTCAAAAATCTGATAAAAAAATCAACAGCCAACCGGTAAAATCCACCCCAGAGGCGGTCTTTAAACTCAAATTATCCCAAAATTCCATCACCCCGAAAAAGCGACACCACCTTATTGTTATCCCCGCACAGGCTCCGGACCCTATCACCTGTTTACCCTGAACCATCATCTCTCCAATCCAATTTCAAATGCAAAATTCGGTTTTCCCCATTGATACGTCACTTCTTAATCCCGGCGCGGCGGGATTCGTGCTTTGTCATTCGTCATTTTATGGTTGTCCGTTGTCTATTGTCCGTTTATACTCCGACCCCCAGGAGCCGAAAATGAAGCAGCCCCGAAAATTATGTGATTTCTCCTGTAAATACGCTGAATTTACTCAGGACGCCTATTGCAGCGACAACATCACCATATACTGTAAAAAACTGAAAAAACTGGTCCGAAAATTCAGCCCCTGCTCCCTCGACAAAAAGACCAAAACCCGCAAAAAATCTAAATGAACGCGCTGGAAGACCGCGGCGCGAAAAACACTCCCCTGCCGCGTCTTTTTCATTGGACACTTCGCCTGCTCTTGCCTATCCTATTATGAGTTAGCTTGCAGAAGGGGCTTTAGCCCTTGCTGCTTTCCTTAACAAAATTATGAAAATCAAGCCAAGGAGGCCGACCATGCCCAAAAAATCAATGATTTTTTTACTGACTTTTTTATTACTTTGGGCCGGCATCTGTGCCGCGCAAGAGCAGACAAAAACCGAAAAAGAAGTTGAGTATTTCGCTATCTTCCTGAACAACCAAAAGATCGGCCACAGCGTTCATACCCGCACCGCCGAACCTGATAAGGTGACCAACACCGATCAGGTGAGCATATCCATCAGCCGGCTCGGCGTGGTCATCTCAATCAACGCCACCGAGACCACTATCGAAACTCCCGAAGGCAAACCCCTTGCCTTTGAAAGCGTTATAGAAAACCTCGGATTGATGAATTCCAAGACCCAAAAAACCGGAAAAATCAACGACCAGGGCAATCTCGAAATCACCACCATCGACCGCACCACCAAAAAAGAAACCATCGATTGGCCCGAAGGCGCCTTAATGAGCGAAGGGGCGGAGTTGTTAGCCAAGAAAAAAGGCCTCAAAGAAGGCGTCACCTATTCCATCAAACTTTTCACACCTGATATGTCGTCGCTTTTCGCTGATGTTGATGTGAAGGTGGGACCCACCAAAGAAATCGACCTTTTAGGAAGAGTGGTTTCCCTGACCGAAGTCACCACCACGACGAAACTACTAAACATCCCCATAGTCTCGACCGAATACCTCGATAAGGAATTCGACGTCCAAAAGTCCATTACTCCCCTGTTGGGTATGAATATGGAAATAGTCGCCTGCGATAAGGCCTTTGCCCTCAGCGAAAGCGACCCCGCCGACTTTCTCGACAGGTTCCTCTTGCCCAGTCCGAGCCCCATCGAAAACGTCAAATCCGCCGAATCAATCACCTATCATTTAACCCCCCTGGAAAAGGAAAAATTAGACATTCCCGCCAGCGACCAACAAACCGTTCGGACCGACGAAACCGGCAACATCTTAGTCACCGTAAAACCCATCTCACCCTCAACCGGCGTCAGTATCCCCTATAAAGGCAAAGATCCCAAAATCCTCCAAGCCCTGGAACCTACCCAATTTCTCCAAAGTGACGACGAGGAAATCATCGCTTTGGCGCAGAAGGCCGTCGGCGAAACCACCGACGCCGCCCAGGCCGCCCAAAAAATCGAAAAGTTCGTTTACGATTATATTGACGAGAAAAACCTGGCCGTCGGCTATGCCACCGCCGTGGAAGTCCTCGAAAGCCGTCAGGGCGACTGCTCCGAACACGCCGTATTCACCGCGGCTATGTGCCGCGCCGTGGGCCTGCCTGCCCAGGTGGTAAGCGGAATGCTTTACGTTGATGAATTTGGCGGTAAGAATAACGTTTTCGGACCCCATGCCTGGGTGCAGGTCTATATTGGCGATAAATGGATCGGTTTGGACGCCACCCGCGCCCCCAACGGCTTCTCCGCCGGCCATATCACCCTTGCCGTCGGCAGCGGCAATCCTGAAGACTTCTTCGGGATGGCTAACACCCTGGGCTACTTTAAAATCACCAAAATCGAACAAAAATAACAGCAAGGAGGCGATATGAAACTTATTAATAACAACTTGCAACCAACAAGGAAAGACATGCAATATCCTAAAGGTGATATACGATATAGACACACTATAAAGAAAATACAAAATACCATCATCATGTGCCTGAGCTTAGCCGCCGTGTTGACAGGTTGCCAAACACCCACCAGCGACCTAATTATCACCATTCCCGGTGATCCGTCATATATCAAGGCGCCGCCCTCGCAACGTTATGTGGCCGGAGTTTCTTTTGAAAATCGACCTATCGAGTGCATGGTGCTCGGTGAGGGCCGCGATGTGATCTTCGTCCTGGCAGCCATTCACGGCAACGAGCAGGCCGGCATCCCGCTTTGCCGTCGGCTGTACGATTATCTGCTACAACATTCTAACTTACTGGTAGGCCGAAAGTTAGTAATTATGCCGATAGCCAATCCCGACGGCGTGGCCCACAACCAGCGGCAAAACGCCCGCGGTATCGATCTGAACCGCAATTTCGAGGCCGCCAATCGACAAAACAGCGCCCGTTACGGATTTAGCGCCCTTTCCGAACCGGAATCCCGCGTTATTAAAGAGGTGATCCGCCAACACGCGCCGGATCGGATCGTAACGCTTCATGAGCCATTGAGTTGTATCGACTATGATGGGCCGGGGAAAGCATTGGCGGAGCGCATGGGCCAGTATTGTGATCTGCCGGTTAAGAAACTGGGAGCAAATCCGGGTTCTTTGGGGGCCTACGCGGGAGTGACGCTGGGGATACCGATCATAACGGTTGAATATCCAAAAGGTTCGGGGGCACTAGAGGCGGATATACTTTGGACTAAGTACGGCAGGATGCTGCTGGCGGCAGTGGTCTATCCTCAACGGATTTGAATAAACTTAAAATACTGCGCGTTTTCATTTTTACCACCGAGGGTCCTGAGAGTTTTTTTAACATGATAACAGGATAGAAAAATACATAATACACAAAGTTAATTTTACAAAAATAATAGATAATCGATCTGCTTTGTCATTCCCGCCCAAACACACACATAAAACATAATTAGAAATGAATATTACCGATTCTAATTGGAGATAATCCTGGAAAGATTAATATCAGCAAAAAAGGAAGGGTAAAACTAAACTTATGAGAGGGCGGGGCAAAGACCGATAAAATTACCGGTGGAATCATAAATAGCAAGAGTAAAATTCGGAGTAAGCCACCCGATAGGAAGAAAAAAAACTACAAACAAAACCTTAATTACAGCATCGTGAGTCTGGATTTTCGCCCCTCCGAGCAGGGTCGGAGACAAACTTGGCTGAAATGACAGCATACCACGGTCGGTGTTCAAGGTTTTGTCCCAATTATCTGAAAAAATCATCGTGAAATTATGGATCTGTCCATTGTGCAGGGTTGAGGATCGGCGGTTTCTTTGGGCCACCCGTGAATTCAATCTGGTTCAATGTAACAGGTGCGGTCTGGTGTATAAATCGTCGAGCCGTGAGGTATCGGAGGCGGCGGTTAATAAGGAGCTGTATGACGAGGAGTTGATAAAGCGGCGGGGCTGGGGCAGAAGGCGACTGACGATGGTGGCGCGGCGGCGGGTGGGGGTGCTGCAACAATATTTACCGAAGGGAAGGAAGATTTTAGAAATCGGTTGCGGGACGGGTGAATTTGCGGAGGCGGCGAAAAGGACTGGTTACAGAATTGAGGGGGTGGAGACGTCAAAGGTTTTGGCGGAGTATGTTCGGCGCGAGATCGGGATAGAATGTTTTAACGGTAAGATTGAGGATTTAGACAGGAAGCGGCGGGATTATGATGCGATAGCGGCGTTTGATGTGATTGAACACGTAGCGAAGGCGGGAGGATTTGTTCAAGAAATTATCCGGCGTTTGAAAGAGGGAGGTTTTATCTTTTTAGAGATGCCTAACTGGCGGTGCTGGGAGAGGCTGGTGTGGGGATGTAAGTGGAACATGTTGAATATGCGGGAC
>Ga0111186_1062_pt1 | contig 17596 bp, 9 predicted proteins | sample DeeMarSWOR324_28_FD_80243 | JGI IMG/M metagenome (GOLD analysis project Ga0111186, IMG submission 80243) | Phycisphaerae bacterium SM23_30 | reverse complement strand
TCATATCTTTTTCGATGAGTTGATATATTACTTGTCCCTGCTCATCGATATTCAACAGAAAGACATCGTTTTGCATATTCTCAACTTTTTCAAAAGTCGCTAAGGCGTTGAGCTTGCCGGACTGGTAGATGGCAAAGCAAATCATGCCGGGAATAATAAAAATAAAGACGGGCAAAAGCTTGAGAAAGGAGGCGAAGATACTTCCGCGACGCGCCATCCGTTCATTGGGAGCGCCCAGGGCGCGCTGGACGATATACTGGTCGGTGCACCAGTACCACAGGCCGATCACCGGGGCACAAAACAACATGCTGAGCCAGGGATACCTATCGTTAAAATACCAGGCCATCCTGCCCGATTGAACCATATCTCCATTTGCATTAAGGGTAGTGGTTACCTCATGGACCGGCGCCCAGGTGCCTTCCACGCCATCCGGCACCAGCGGTTTCCAAAGATTGAACATATCGGAGCCGCAGATGTCGTGCAACTGATACCAGCCGCCCAGCTTTACCAATCCAAAGATGGTTACCATAATCGATCCGAAGACCAATACAAACGTCTGCAGCGCCTCCGTATAGGCCACCGCCCGCAGTCCGCCCAAAACGGTGTACAAGCCGGTAAGAATTATTACCAAAAACGAGCCAATCCAGAAGCTATCCAGGGTAATCGAATCAACGGTCAGCTTCAGTTCCGGCAACAACACGCTGAATACGATTCCCCCGGCAAAAATTCCCACGGCGATCTTGGTCAAAATATAAGCCACCAGGGAAATTATCGACAATACCCATCGGGACCAGGGGGAGAAGCGTTTTTCGAGAAATTCGGGCATGGTAAAAACTTTTGATCTCATGAAAAACGGCACAAAAACCCAGGCTAACACAAGCAGGCACCAGGCGTGCAGTTCATAATGGGCCATGGCCACTCCGTCGGAGCAACCCGATCCGGCCAGGCCTACCAGGTGTTCCGAGCCGATGTTAGAGGCAAAAATTGACGCTCCGATAATGAACCAACCGAGGTGGCGACCGGCGAGAAAGTAATCGTCGGCGGTGTCTTTGCCTTTGCGGATCACCCACCAGGCCAGACCCAAAAGAATGCCAAAGTACAAACAAATAACGATCCAATCCCATGATCCAAAAGAGCCGCCTTCGACTGCCAAAATCTGAAATGATCCCATGCGGTCATCCTTTCTTTCTTGTCGTTGTTCTCATTTAAATATGTCGATAAATATCCCAGCCCAGATAATTCTCCAGTGCTTCAGCGACGGCTTCGGCTTTTTGCGAGAGATTAACCGCCACGTGATGCTCAAAGCCGTTTATACAAATAAATTGCAGCAAGGTCTGCAAATTGGGAATCTTGGCCACCCCGTAGCCTCCGAACGTTTCCAGCGGATCGTTCGTGAATTCACCCTGGCCTAGATAACCCTGAATCACTCCGGCAGCATCGTTGGTTGTTAATCGGCAAAACGTCATCGGCGACGGCTTGATCTGACCCACTATGGTGCCCCAGGTGTTTTCTTTACCTACCGAGCCGGCGATAATCTCCTGAAAATCAATTGTGGCCTTTTGGAAAAATGACCGGGGCAAATTACTGCAGTGAAAACATACGCACTTGTCGGGATTGTCCTGGCAATTATTATTCCAATCTAAAAGTGCACTCGGTGTTCCGCTAGCCAACTGCAAAAGGTACATCCCCACCAAACCCATAATATCTACTTCACACGCACTGGGTTTGCCCAGATACTCCCCCATCATACTCATCTGGACGCAGCTGCAAATCCCGAAATTCTCCTGTAGGCTTGTCCAGCACTGTATCGCCGTACCGTCCAGTTCCCATTCTGCTACCCAGCGATCCACCACCGCTCCGAATTTCGCCAGGCGCAACATCGAGACCTGGGGAACCGATCCGGATTCGGCGTATTCCTTGATCGCCACCAGCTTATCCCGGACGATTTTGTCATCATCCTTTAATGCCTCCGCCTGCCCCAGGATTTCCGAAAGATCGATCGTTTCCACTGAAATCCCCGTTAGCTCCAATAGCTTTTCACTAAAGCGCACCGTGTTAAACGCCCCCGGCCGCGCCCCTATCGCCCCAAACCGGGAATTCTTCAAACCCTTGACGATGCGGCAGGTTGCGGCAAAATCTTCCAGATCCCGAACAAATTCCTCTGAGCTAACCGACACCGTATGTGAGTTGGTCAACGAAAAGTTTATGCCCGCCTGCCTAAGATTATTACAGGTGCTGATCTTGCCGCAAAATGAATCCCGGCGTTGGCCCATCATCATTTTTCCCGGTTCGTCCGGTTCAGCCTGAATCAGCACCGGAACTTTCAAACCCGACAGCTTAATGGCCTCCATCACTCCTTTCTCATCCCCGAAATTGGGCAGCGTCACAATGATCCCGTCGATCTCATCTGCTTTCCTGGCAAACAGCTCGGCACATTTCTTTGCCTCTGCCAGCGTCTCTACTGCCCCATATTTTGTCTCTGTTGCGTCCGGTGTTACAGCTTTAAAGCCGTTTTTCTTTAATGCTTTTAAAATATCCTCCCGTCCCTGCTGCGCCAAAACATCCGGAAAAAATCCCCGGTTGCCCACGATCACCCCAAAAGTTGTTTTTTTCATAGATCTAATCCTTCCATTCTAAATTATTTCTGGCCGTAGTAAGCATTTTTGCCGTGCTTGCGTAAATAATGTTTGTCTAAAAGAACCTGCGATATCACTTTTTGTTGCGGATTGATGGCTAGAGTTCCCGTCGCTATCAGCGCCACCTGTTCTAAAACCACCGCTGCTTCCACCGCCTCTGCTGCTGTTGGCCCCCACGTAAACGGCCCGTGATTCGCCACCAGTACTGCAGGCATCTGCTGCGGATCCAAAGTGCAAAATCGACGCACTATCGATTTACCGGTATTGATTTCAAAGTCGCCCTCGATCTCTTCGCTACTCAAAGGCTCGGTCACCGGCACCGCTCCGTAAAAATAATCGGCGTGGGTCGTTCCCAGGCACGGAATCTCCCGACAGGCTTGAGCCCACGTGGTCGCCTGCGGCGAATGAGTGTGACATACTCCCCCAATCGAAGCAAACGATCGGTACAGTTCCAAATGTATGGGCGTATCTGAAGATGGTTTTAGTTTTCCTTCCACCACCTTGCAGTTCATATCGCAAGCTACCATTTTTGCCGGTGTTAGTTCTTCATATGCTATTCCACTGGGCTTTATCACTATCACTTGAGCTTCACGATCGATCCCGCTGACATTACCCCAACTACAGATCGTCAGCTTCTGCCGGTGTAATTCCATATTGGCTTGGCAGACGGCATTTTTCAAATCTTCAAACATAGCCTGACTTTCATTTAATAACTTTTTCTTTTACATCCAGCAAGTCTTTCATTGTCCGCCCCAGGCATGCCGAATAATCCGCTAGTCCAAATGCATCATGTAATTGTTTATATAAGTCATACAATTTTTTATAAATTTTATGGTTCTCCGCTACCGGTTTATAAAAAGTGTCTTTGATCCCACACATAGCGTCCTGCGCTGCGGCAAAATCATCATATCCTCCTGCTTGTTTACCCGCCACAACTGCCCCGGCAATCGCCGCTCCCAAGGCGCAGGTCTGACTGGATCGTGAAATTTTCATTTCCCTGCCGGTCACATCAGCATAAATCTGCATCACCAGCGGATTTTTTTCGGCAATACCGCCGCAGTTAATTACCTCATCCACCTTGATGCCATATTCTTCGAACCGATTGATAATCGTCAAAGCCCCAAAAGCCGTTGCTTCGATCAAAGCTCGATATATTTCCTCCGGCTTCGTATGCAGCGTTTGCCCAATCATTAATCCGGTTAATCTCTGATCGACGAGAACGGTGCGGTTGCCATTATTCCAATCCAACGCCAATAGGCCCGACTGTCCCGGTTTCAGTTTAGCTGCCTGTATGGTAAGCGCTTCGTGAGAACCCAGGTCCGCGCCGCCCGGCTGAATATAGTTGACAAACCAATTAAATATATCCCCTACTGCCGACTGCCCCGCTTCCAGTCCATAATAATCCGGCAACACGGAACCATCCACAATTCCGCAAAGCCCCGGAATATCCGGCAGACCTTTTGATTTGTCGGCCACCATCACGTCGCAAGTGCTGGTGCCGATGATTTTCACCAGCTTGCCTGACCCCACCCCGGCCCCTACTGCTCCCAGGTGGGCGTCAAACGCTCCCATTGCTACTGGTATCCCGTAGCTAAGTCCCAACTTCGTTGCCCACACCTCCGTTAGATTCCCCGCCGCCTGGTCCACCGTATAAGTCTTCTCATAAAGCCGATCCCGTAACTCGCCTAGTTTAGGATCCAACTTGCTCAGAAATTCCTTCGCCGGCAAGCCACCCCAGTCATGATTAAACATCGCTTTGTGTCCGGCCGCGCAGCGCCCCCGCATTATCTGGTCCGGGTCAACATTGCCCGTCAACACCGCAGGGATGTAATCGCAATACTCCACCCAGGTATAGGCGGTGTCAAAAACCTCCGGATCCACCCTCAGGCAGTGCAAAATCTTGCTGAAAAACCACTCCGATGAATAAATCCCACCGCATTTGGCCAAATATTCAGGATGCTCTTTTGCTGCCATCTCGGTGATCTCCGCTGCTTCAGCGTGTCCGGTATGATCTTTCCACAACCAAGCCTGGGCATTGGGATTATCCTTAAATTGCTCCCGCAATCCCAGCGGCATCCCTTGCCGATCCAAGGGCATTGGTGTCGATCCGGTCGTATCCACGCCTATGCCTATCGCCTCATGGGCATCAAAATTCTCGTTATTCCTTTTTGCTTCAACCAACGCCTCTTTAATCGTCACCTCAATACCTTTAAGATAATCCGCCGGATTTTGCCTTGCTAAATTGTGATCGGCGTCATCCAGAATAATGCCATCTTCCCCTGTTTCATAATCATAAATAGCCGTTGCGATTTCCGCGCCATTGCTTGTGTCTGCAATCAAACACCGAACCGAATTCGTCCCAAAATCCAAACCAATCGTATAGGCCATAATAACTCACCTTGAATTTATTAAGTATTATTTAACCTTTAATTAATACGCGGTTGCACTCAATGGTGATATGCTTACTTTCCCTAGTTCCCATTCGATCGCTTTTTCAATAATCGCCACTTTGGATTCTGCACCCGGTTATCTGACTCAAAACCACCGACAATATCAATATTATTGCTATTTTCATAACTTGCATAATCCATATTCTCAAGAAATTCTAGTCGTAAATTCGTCGCCTCATCCATCTTATCCCTGAGCTTCATACATACTCACTCTCAAAAGTTGCTTATTGATCCTTAATCCAGACAATCGAACTAACCTGGCGGCTTCCGCGACCCCGACCGGCAGCGGCGGCAGGGGCGGCCGGCTCACGATTGCACCGGGCATAATTGGGTATGGCTATCATGGGACTATCGTCGGCCCAGGCGCCTTTAATGACCATCACTCCGCCTAAAAGATCGCCCTTCCACTCGATAGTCAACTTAGACTCCGAACCGAGAACCTTGCTGATGTCCTGGTCCACCTGCTCGACATTGTAGATCAAGGGCCCATACCGCAGCGCCACTTTACCCCTCGTCGCTTCGATCTGATCGATTGCCTTAACTCTTTGCACCTTCATCGGCAGCGCTAGATCGATTTTATCACCCGCTTTCCAATCCCGCGTAATAACGGCATAGCCTTTTTCAATCCGGGGATTGACCGCCGAACCGTTCACCGAAATCGAAGTTATGCCATTGGCTTTAGGTGTGTTGTCATAGAGTTCGCTGACCTCGCGGTTCGGCGACCGCACCATGATATTGAAGCGTTTTTGCGTTGCCGGATTGACGGTGATATAAACCCTCCCGCTCCAGGGATAATCCGTCTCCTGAACCAGTTCCACATTGGTGCCGGCCACACCCTCCACCGTTACCGTGCTCCCAATAAAGAGATTGACATAAATGCTGTCATCGCTCTTGAGATACATCCAGGTAGGCAGCATCAGCAACGTCCTGGGTATATTACCCACGCAGCAAGGACAACCATGCCAGTCGTAACGCACTCCGCGGGCATCCAACGGATTCTGATAATAAAAGTTTTTCCCTTCCAAATCCATTGAACCCAGTAGGGCATTATAGAGCGTATCTTCATATAGATCCGCATACTTTGCATCGTGGTAGGTCAGGTTCAACTTGTGCTGGAAAAAGATTTCCCCGCAGCTTGAGCACGATTCACAGTAGGCATTTTGCCGCAGCGAGTAGTAGGGACCAAAACCTTCCGATGACTCGCCGCTGCCCACTCCGCCGGTAACGTAGTACTTTTTATTGACAATGTTATCCCACAGCGACGCTACTGCGCTCTGGTAATCTATATTACCGGTTTCCATGGCGACATCGGCCATGCCCGCGTAGGAATACACCGCCCGCACCGCGTGTCCTACCGCCTCATACTGCTGCACCACCGGCAGGTGACTCTGATCGTATTCGCTGCCTCCGCCCCGATTGTCCAACAGGAATTTCGACAGTTCGATATACTTGTCCCCTTTGCCCGCCCCTTCCATATTATTAACAAACCTCCCGAATCGCACCAAGGCTATCTCCATTTCCTGGTGGCCGTCATACCACGGTTTCTTGGGCGCCGGGCCCAAATTGTCATACCAGCAGTCGGCCAGCCTCTTGGCCGCCTCATACAACCGGGAATCCCCCTTGTTCGTCATCAGGTAATGGGCAATCGCCGCCTCCAGAAAATACCCCGCCACGTAACCTTCATGATTGCCCCTGGCCCTTGGTGACCAGCGCTCGGGCCAGCGCTGGGGATTACGCAACGTAAATGCCGTTTGCAGGTACCCGTCCGGCTCCTGCGCCGCCAGAATCTTGCCAATCCAATCATCCAGCGTAGCTTTCATGAGCTTCTGGGCCTCGATAATCTCTTTATCCCCCTGCGGATCGATCATCAACGCCACGCTCATCGCTTCAATCGTGTTATATACCCACGCATTGCTGAATACATACCCCCGGTGATTTCCGTGGGGCTTGCCGGCTAATGCATTCGCTGCGTCAATGAAATTATTGATCCCGCCCTCCCTCAATTCCGGATCGGAAATCTTGTTAATGCAATGCGGTATCCAGTTCACAATTAACGCCTTGATCCGTTCGTTCCAGAAAGGACTTTCAATCTTGTACCCCTTTGTATCTATCAGGTCCAGATGCCGCGGCGGCGGCGGCGCTTCCACCTTGACCTTCATCGTGGAAAAAGCGCTCAGTTCACCCTTGTGGGCAGTCAACCTCAGCACATAATCGCCCGCCGCCGAAAATGTCCCCGTCGTCTCTACCGCGGCGGCGTTTGCGAATTTAACCGTGCCCGGACCGGATTCTTTACTCCACAAAACGGTTACGGGAGCGCCCTTGCTGACTAAAGTCTTTATCTCTCCAGTCAGGTACGTCTGGCCTCCCACTATGACCACCCGCTCGATCCCTGCCGACACTATTGGCGGAAAATCGGGCGATTTGCCTGAATCATAAACCTTCCATTCCAGAATGCCCGTCGAGTTAGTGCCGTCAGAATCGATCTCCAGTCTGAGTCTGGAAGTCATAACTTCATCAAACGTGGTCGTGTTATATTGATTTGCCGCCACCCCCAGACCTGAGGAATTCTTTACCGCGACAAACTCCTTGCCGTTCCAATACAGCAAGCGACATGTCTTAGGTACATTGACATTCCGGCCGTCAGCCCACCAATAAACCTCGATTTTGTTGGTGCTGATAGCCTGGCTCCATTCATACTGCACCCATTGGGTTCCAGTCCGGTTCCAGTTGCCGTAAGATCCGCGCCGCCGGTCCCGTGAGTTTCTCGGATCGTAACCGTCATTCAAAGCCGCCAGTGTCGTATCTCCCGACACATAAGAACTGGATGGTTTCGCCACTACCGCCAGATTCACACCTGTAGCCACCTGCTCAACCGGATTTTGCTGCCCCCAAGCCGTACTGAAAAGTGCCATTGCTACGCTGGCATACAGTGCCTGCCTGATAGGAAATGATTGCTTGATTTTCATGGTAAGTTTCCTTTAACTTGTGGTCAATGTTATCATATAGTAAGACACAAATATCCCCCATCCCTTCCCAAAAATCAACGCCATTTTGCGTTTAGTTTTAACCAATTTGCGAATCCAAAAGAAATAATAATTCTACACTCTATACCTAAAAACTATGCTGCCGATAGGTTTAATCTTTTGCTTAAATTTTCTTAATTATATTAAATAAAAGGATTTATAAGAGAAAGGTTGTGATTTAATCTTTGAGGACTCGGGCTTTACTTTCCTACGTACTCCTTACGGTAAGCTAATAGACTCTTCCCTTTTTCTTTCCGAAAATAGCGTGCGATATGCTCCACCCCCGGATAACCTAACACCAAAGCAATTTCTGAAATCGAAATAGTCGTCTCCACCAGCATCTGACATACCTGGGCAATCCGCACTCTACGAATTTCCTCATACACCGATCGATTTAAAATCTTACGGAAACGTTTTTCCAGCACTCTCCGCGACAGGCCTGACGCATCTGCCACATCATTCACTCGAATAGTTTTCCTGGAATTCTTCCGGATAAATCGAACTGCTTCAGCCACCTCCTTATCTTCGATGGACAGAATGTCCGTCGATTGCCGCGTCACAATGTTAATGGGCCGAACCATAATGTCTTTTCTCGTCTTCTTCTTTTTCTGTGTCATCAATCTATCCAGGAGTTTGGCTGCTTCGTATCCGGCCTTTTCCGTATTCAATGCAATACTTGTCAGAGGAGGATCCGACAAATCACAAACCAATTCATCATTATCCACCCCTATAACTGCTACTTCCTCCGGAACTTGTAATCCTGCCATCTTGCACGCCTCCAAAGCGTGTTGACCGCGATCATCATTGCACGCCATCAGTCCCACCGGCTTGGGCAGCGACTTGAGCCAATCCGCCATGATTACCTGCTCATTCTTCCAGCATTGTTTTACCCGCGATTTCGGTTGTTGATATATATGCGGTTTAAAACCTGCCTGGATAACTGTTTTAACAAAGTATATGCATCGCTGCTGCGACCAGGAAGTATCATCAAAACCACAATAGGCAAAATGACGAAATCCTCGATCTAAAAAATGTCTCGCCGCCATTCTGCCGATTTGCTCTCCGTCAGTAATAATTCGCGGATAATAGGATTTCTTTTCTTTACCATGAATCACCAGAATAGTCGGCAGGTTCAGTTCCGACAAAACATCACTTTTAGGGGTATTGCGCATAATTATCCCGTCGGCCCCCCAGTTTTTTAGATCAGGAAGCGATTTTTCCAATCCCCCCGGTTCCCGATAGAACACCCACGGCCCGTGAATCCGAGAATACCTGGCTATGCCGTATAAAAGCCCCCGACCAAAGGCCCGGGAAGTTTCGATCATTAGTATAACTCTTGGTATATGCGCCATTTTTCGCACTCCTGTGGTTCTCTATTCGATATCTGCATATTAGTTTTATCAATTGCCATAGTGTAACATATCCTAGCTCCCTCAGACAAGGCCAAGTTAAGGATCGGTCATTGCTTATGGTTCGCAAAATGGTTAAAATTAAACGCAATATGGCGTTGATTTACATAGTGGGAAAAAGGACATTAAAACCTTAGGAAAAGTGGTGAGGTAGATGAATGTCTAACAGTAAGTAAGTTTATATTTATGAAAATAGTATATTGGAAAGGAGTTTGAAATGCTGGTACGACGAATGCATATTTGGGGATTGGCAACGGTAATCTTTTTTCCATTAGTAGTATGTTTACAGGCCCAGGAATACCAAAGGCATTTTCCGCCGGAAGAATTTCAAGCGCGGTGGGAGAAGGTATTTGAGCGGATCGGAGAGGATGCGATCGCTATTGTGCAGGGTGCACCGGATCCGGGTGGCTTCATTTATCCGCGGCAGACAAACAGTTTTTATTATTTGTGCGGGGTGGAGAATTCGTATGCTTATCTATTGCTGGACGGACGGGAACAGAAAGTAACGTTGTATTTACCCAGAGGCAGGAGCAGCGGTTTTGAGAGGGTGTTGACGCTAAATGAGCCGGAGAAGGTGAAGCGGTTGACGGGGGTGGATGAGGTGTTGAATGTGGATCAGTTGCGGGATTTAGATGCGAAAATTATTTATACGCCGTTCAGTCCGGCGGAGGGGCAGGGACAGAGCCGCGGGGAGTTGAGAGGAGTAAATCGCGGGATCGCCAATGATTACTGGGATGGGCGGGTTTCGCGGGAGGAAAATTTCCGAAGGTTATTGCAGGAGCGGAATCCGGAAGCGGAGATTCGGGATTTATCGCCAATTTTAGACGAGCTGAGGAGTATCAAGAATCCGCGGGAGATAGCGTTGCTGCGACGGGCGGGGCAGCTGTCGGCGCTGGCGGTGATGGCGGCGATGCGGGCGACGGAGCCGGGAGTATATGAGTATCATTTGGATGCGGCGGGACGATATGTGTTTCTGGTGAACGGAGCGCGGCTGGAAGGGTATCGGTCGATTACGGCGGCAGGGGTAAAGAATATCGCCGATGCGCATTATTATTATAATTCGTGTCCGCTGATCGACGGGGATCTGGTGTTGATGGATTATGCGCCGGACTTTGGTTATTACGTGAGCGATATCGGCAGGATGTGGCCGGTGAACGGGAAGTTTAACGATTGGCAGAGGCAGATTTGTCAGTTTATCCTGGATTATCATAAGGAGATACTGAAGCGGATTCGGCCGGGAGTGAGTTCAAGAGCGATCATGGAAGAGGCGAAAGAGGCGATGGAGCCGGTGTTTGACCGGACGAAGTTCTTGAAGCCGGAATATGAAAAAGCGGCGCGCCGTCTGGTGGAGACGGGCGGCGGGGTGTTTTCGCATACGGTAGGGATGGCGGTGCACGATGTGGGAGGGTATCGGGGAGCGTTGAAGGTGGGGCAGGTGTTTGCGGTTGACCCCCAGCTGCGGGTGCCGGAAGAAGGGCTATATATGCGGATCGAAGATACCGTGGTGGTGACGGAAGATGGGGTGGAGGTTTTGACGGGATGGGCGCCATGGGAGTTGGATGAAATCGAAAAGATGGTTCAGGAAAAAGGCATCATTCAGGATTATGCCCCGATATTTGGGGCGGAGGTGGAGTCGTTATTTCAGACCCCGGTGATGAAGGATATGGCTGATGGGGCAGGCAGGGTAGCACAGCCTCCAACGATCAGGCCCCCAATAATCAAGCCGCCGGCTAATTTGGAATGCGATCCGTTTTACCAGAAGTATGTGGATGGGGACGGATTGCCGATTTTAAGTTCGGCAAAGGTGGCCGATGCGGCGTTATGGGAGGCAGATTACCTGATTGATCAAATGCTGGCGAATCGCCCGGACATTCGCCGGGCGTTGATTGAGCGGGGGGTGCGGGTGATGGTGATGCACCCGACGGAAATGACGACGGATGTGCCGGAGCAGCGTAACATGACGCCGAAGGACTACTGGGACCGGCGGGCGCGAGGGCTGGGCGGCAGACTCACCAGTTGCGGGGAGGAGAACCTGTTGAATTATGAAGGAGATCGGTATTTTGATGAGAATATACTCATCCATGAGTTCAGTCATTGTATTCATAGACAGGGATTAAGGCGAATTGATGAAGATTTTGAGCGGGAATTGAAAGCTTTGTATGATAGAGCGTTGAGCGAAGGGCTGTGGGTGGATACCTATGCGGGCAGCAACTTCAGCGAATATTGGGCCGAAGGGGTGCAGTCGTGGTTCGACTGTAACCGGCAAAGCCGCAGCGGCAAGGCCGACGGGGTGCACAATCACGTTAATACCAGAGAAGAACTAATCGAATATGATCCAGATCTGGCGAAATTTATTGAGAAAAAAATGGGCCCCTCAGAATGGCGCTATAAACGACCTAAGGATCGAAAATAGCAATAGATAAATTCTAAATATTAATTTGAGGAGAGCATACATGAAACGGGCAATAAATTTTTCGATGATGTTTTTGGCTATAATTGTAGTACCTTTTTTCAACGATGCTGGGACTAGAGGTCAAGATCGTTTTAGTGAAGAGTTGTTGAGTAATTTTACTTATCGCAGTCTGGGTCCCTATCGAGCCGGGTCCTGGGTGACGGATATTGCGGTGCCGGATTCCCCCCTGACTGCGCATTTATACACCTTCTATGTAGGTACCCGAAACGGCGGCGTTTGGAAAACGATTAATAACGGCACCACGTTTGAGCCGATATTTGATGACCACCAGCGGCTTTCGATCGGGGCGGTGGCGCTGGCCCCTTCAAACGCGGAGATAGTCTGGGTAGGGACGGGCGAGGCGTACAATTGCCGCAGTTCCAATCCCGGTGACGGTATATATAAATCCGTTGATGGCGGCCGGACCTGGCAATGTATGGGGCTTAGAGACACCCAGCATATCGCCCGCATCCTGGTTCATCCCAAAAATCCTGATATTGTCTATGTCGTGGCGATGGGACATTTATTCACTCCTAACGAACAGCGCGGGATTTTTAAGACCGGCAATGGCGGTAAGACCTGGGAAAAAGTCCTGTATATAAACGATAAAGTGGGTGTGATCGACCTGGTAATGAATCTTGACAATCCGGAAGTACTTTTTGCCGCCGCCTATGAGAAATATCGTTATGCCTGGGTCTATGATGCCGGGGGTCCCGAAAGCGGCATCTACAAAACCAGCGACGGCGGTCGAAAATGGGAAAAGCTCAGCGGCGGATTACCCACCGGCAAGATCGGCCGGATCGGGATTGACATTTTTCGTGCCAATCCCGACATCCTTTACGCCGTGATGGAAAACTTAAACCCCGTCGTAGAATCATCCTCTTTGAATCTGAACGGACCTCAAAGAGCTCAAGCCGCCCGTCAGCGTCTCATCGGCGGAGAAGTATATCGCACCCAGGACGCGGGAAAAACCTGGACCAAAATGAATGACGAACGGACCAACGTCAGCAGCAAGGCCGCCTATTCCTTCAACATGATTCGAGTCGATCCCGTTGACGATCAAAAAATCTACGTTACCAGCAGCTCTCTGATGAGTTCTTCCGACGGCGGACGCACCTGGCAATCAAGGCTGTTTAGAAGCACCTTTGGCGATATGCGCAATCTGTGGATCGATCCGCAAAATCCCCAGCGCTTATTGTTATCCAGTGACGGCGGGGTGAGCGTCAGCTACGATGGGGGACAAACGTGCGATCATTATTCCAATCTGCCGCTGGGAGAATTTTATGCAGTCGGGGTGGACATGGATGATCCTTATAATATATATGGGGGGTTGCAGGATCATGAATCATGGAAAGGTCCCAGCAACGGCTGGTCGGGACGGATCACGATCGCGGACTGGGTGACGGTGGGCAGCGGCGACGGGATGTATAATCAGGTAGATCCGACGAACAGTCGCTGGCTTTATAACAACACCCAATTCGGCGGCCACCAGCGGGTGGATCAGAAATTGGGCACTCGCACCAACATCCAACCCCGAAGGGCCTCCGGTCAGCCTCCGTACCGCTTTAACTGGACCCCGCCCATTCAGATCTCTCCGCATAACCCACAGACCATTTATACGGGCGCAGAGGTATTATTGCGCTCTACGAACCGGGGAGACGACTGGGAGGAAATCAGCCCGGACCTGACCACGGATGATCCGGTAAAGAGCCTCCGTCCGGGTGATATTCAATACTGCACGATCACCACCCTTTCGGAGTCCCCGGTCCGGGCGGGAGTTATATGGGTGGGTACCGATGACGGCAGGGTGCAATTGACCCTTGATCATGGAAAAAATTGGGAAGACATCACGCCAAGGATAACCGCTTTGGGCGGACCGGAGAATTACTGGGTAACACGCGTGTTTGCCGGTAATTCACAGGCGTCAGTAGCTTATGTTTCCAAGACAGGATACCATTTTGATGACTTTCGACCCTTCCTTTATAAGACCACGGATTTCGGTCAAACCTGGAAAACGATAACGAATAACCTTCCTCAGGCCTCGATCAACGTTATCGTAGAAGACCGGAAAAATTCTGATCTACTCTTTGTGGGCAACGATTTTGGAGTGTTTGTTTCAATTAACGGCGGCGACAATTGGGTCAGAATGAATAATAATAATATGCCGTCGGCGCAGGTGCGGGACCTGGTGATCCATCCGCGGGAGAACGACCTGGTGGTGGGTACTTACGGCCGGGGATTATACATCACTGATATTTCTCCCTTGCAGGAATTGAATGAAGAGGTATTGGCGTCGGAGGTTCATCTTTTTGCGATTGAGCCAAAAGGCCGACTTATGACCGGTACTTTAGGCGGCAACTATCATCTATATGGTGATCGGTTCCTCTCAATTCCCAATGAACGCCAGGGGATGCCCATCCATTATTATCTAAGAAATGCCGGAGACGGTAACGCCGTCATCACCATCACCGACCAGTCCCAAAAAGTGATGGCCACCCTTAACGGTCCCACCGAAGCCGGATTAAATACGATGGTTTGGGACATGCAATCTCGAGAAGCTCCCGGGGCGGGAAGAGGCTTACGGGGAGGCATGAGAGGCATGCGGGGCACACCGGTAGCGCCGGGGGAATACCTAATGACGCTGGAAACTGCTGGTAAAAATTTGACTCGTAAAGCTCAGGTAAAAAAAACCACCAATTGGCCGGTAAAATTTACAGGAATAAACGACGGTAATTAGATGTTGCGGGATGTGTAAATAAGGAAAGCCTGGCACACTTTGCGTCTATTTGCATATGCGATTCATTGCCAACCATTCGCAAAATGGTTAAAGTTAAACGCAATATGGCGTTGCCTGGATGAAATTATGGGCGATAATCAAGGATCAAAGAGGCAATTGATTTGACATTATTTCGGCCAGGATTTTCTGATTTCATGCCCTTGTTTGGCTTTGTTTTATTAGTAGCTTCACATATGAGGAGATAATTATGATGGAGTATAAATTTACCCTGTTGGCGTTGGTTTTCTTGTTTTATGGACAGGTTTTTGGCCAAATACAAGCCCCGGTTCCTGCCGTAAAAGCTTTTGAGGAAAATGTGCTTCAGGCTCAGCCCTTATCTTTAAACAACGTACGGCTACTTGGCGGATCCCTCAAGCACGCCCAGGACCTGGACGCCAAGTACCTGCTGGAGTTAGAACCTGATCGGATGCTGGCTTATTACCGTCAGCAGTCGGGGCTGAAGCCGAAAGCCCAACCTTATGGCGGCTGGGATGGAGCCGGAAGAAATCTTACCGGCCACATCGCCGGACATTACCTCTCGGCGGTGAGCTTGATGTGGGCGGCAACGGGTGATGCGCGGTTTAAGGAGCGGGCGGATTACCTGGTCAAGGAACTAAAGGAGGTGCAAGATAAACACGGCGACGGTTATCTTAGTGCATTGGAGGGCGGTAGGGAATGCTTTAACGCGGTGGCCCGGGGAGAGATTCGATCAGGCGGTTTTGACTTGAATGGTGAGTGGTCGCCCTGGTACACGCTGCACAAGATGTATGCCGGCTTGCGTGATGCCTATCGCTATACCGGCAACCGCACGGCGCTGGAGATCGAGATCAAGTTCGCCGAGTGGGCCGAGGGGATACTGGCCAAGCTCACAGACGCCCAGATTCAGCGCATGCTGAACACCGAGTTTGGAGGGATGAATGAAATTATGGTGGATCTCTACGCCGATACGGGTGCTAAACGGTGGCTGGACCTTTCCTACAACTTCGAACATCGTTCTTTTATCGATCCTTTTAAGCGTCACCAGGACAACCTCGCCGGCAAGCACGGCAATACGCAGGTGCCCAAGTTCATTGGCTCGGCGGACCGCTTTGCCTATACGGGCGATGCGGGCGACATTATGGCGGCAAGCTTTTTCTGGGATCAAGTGGCCCAGCATCACAGCTTTGCCACCGGTGGACACGGCACGGACGAATACTTTGGACCGCCCGACCGGTTAAGTGATCGGGTGAATGGTCGCACCGCCGAATCGTGTAATGTCTATAACATGCTCAAGCTTACCCGCCGACTCTTTGCTATCCGGCCGGATGCTCATTACGCCGATTTTCTGGAACGGGCTCTATTCAATCATATATTGGGTTCCATTGATCCCGAGGACGGCCGAACGTGTTACATGGTACCGGTGGGCCAGGGGGTGCGGCGTGAGTACGCCAATATGTTCCGCAGTTTTACCTGCTGCGTGGGATCGGGCATGGAGAGCCACGCCCTGCACGGGGACGGGATTTACTACGAATCCGGCGACAAACTATGGGTGAACCTATATGTTTCTTCAATCGCGGATTGGACTGCTGCGGGCGTGAAGCTGGAAATGGAAACTGATTTTCCCGAAGGCGAGACGGCCACGGTAAAACTGACCGTCCAAAAGCCCAGGGAATTCACTCTGGCATTACGTCGGCCTTACTGGGTCGGGGATGGTTTTACGGTTAAGATCAACGGCGAACCTGTCGTTGAAGAAATGCCCGCCGGCAGTGGCAGAGATGTTACGGGCCGGGGCCAACAGGGCAGCAGCCGGAGCCCGAGAAGGCCGGAACCGATGTTCCCGGATTCCAGTACGTATGTAGAATTGAAAAGAACCTGGAAAAGCGGCGATACGGTGGAGTTGGTTCTTCCCAAAACACTCCGCCTGGAACCTACGCCCGATGACCCGACGGTAGCCGCTATCATGTGGGGTCCGTTGGTTTTAGCAGGAGATCTCGGCGCCGAAGCTCAGAGAGGACGTGAGAGAGGCACCCGTCCCGAACGGGTCAGAGTGCCGGTGTTGGTTGCGGCCGGGCGACCGGTAGCCGAATGGGTTAAACCGGTTCCCAACCAACCGGGCCAATTTCGCACCGACGGCGTCGGTCGCATCACCGGCACCGACGAAAACGAACGTGACGTGGACCTGGTACCCTTCTACCGTCTGCATAATCGTACTTACGCCGTGTATTTTGACCTGTTCACCCAGTCCGAATGGGATGAGCAAGAAGCGGCGTATGCCGCCGAAAAGGAAAGACTGCGCCAACTGGAATTAGCCACAGTATGCTACGTGCAGCCCGGTGAGATGCAGCCGGAAAGGGATTTCAACTTCCAGGGAGCTGAGGACTCCTCGGTTACGCGAGTAGAGGGTCGGCCCGGCCGCCGAGGTAGCAGTTGGTTCTCCTTCGATCTATCGGTGGACCCTGCCCGCCCTATGGCGCTGATGGTAACCTACTACAGTGCTGAGCGCCGCAGAGGTGCGGCAACCTTCGAGATTCTGGTGGACGGTCAGCGTGTAGCCGAACAGGAGATCGAGGGGACTCAACCCGCCCGCTTCTTCGATGTCTTGTATGCCATTCCGGCAAACCTGGTTAAAGGTAAGGAAAAAGTGACGGTACGTTTTCAGGCAACCAACGACAACCAAATCGCGACCGTTTTCGGCCTGCGCATGATCCAAACCGGATCAATAGATTAGCAAATACCGTAAGAAAAAATGTTGCCTACAGGCAACACGTAGTCAAACATTGAAAGGGAGTAAGATCATGGATCGAAAAGGACAATTATATATGATGGCGATAGGGCTTTTTATCTCGCAGGTTTTTTCTACCGAAGCGGGGA